>Ga0126338_10000084_pt1 | contig 32237 bp, 22 predicted proteins | sample OrbCmetagenome_2_FD_92529 | JGI IMG/M metagenome (GOLD analysis project Ga0126338, IMG submission 92529) | Coral microbial communities from Petempiche,Puerto Morelos, Mexico - Orbicella C C metagenome | ecosystem: Host-associated > Invertebrates > Cnidaria > Coral | place: Petempiche,Puerto... | reverse complement strand
CTCATTGGGTGGTTCCTGCTTTCCAGGGTTGCCATGGATACCTCCTAGCGGCTTATGGCTTTGGCACCCTGCTAACCTTTAAGGCACCAGTTCCCAAGCTCATCTATTTGTGATGAGTTTAATTTCTGTCAACTAATGTGGTGGCCTGATGGTCTGATGGCTGGCCTATTACACTCCAGACTTAGTGGTCCAGGTTTATGAGGCAAGGGTCTCTGTTCTGTGTTCCCTTTCCACCCAGGAATATTATTGCATTCTAGCCTAATGTCAGAGTAATCCAACAAAAATTCTTGGGGTTACACTGTGCCTGCAATCAACTACCACGATCCCACAGAGAATAGCAGGGACACTTCTAGCTGAAAAGGTTTCAAAAAGAGGAGCTTCACGTACATGTAAGGTCTGGCCTGACACCTCTTTTACTTGTGTTTCTATCAGCCAATTTTCAACAAAATTAGAAATGTAAACTATAATGATGGCACAGGCATTTAACTGCATAAAATTAACACACATGATAACAGCAATATGCAAGTAAATGAGCTCACCATGATTCTTACTATAGTTTAGTATATCAAGAACCTTACAAAATGTTTGAGTAGTCACGGCTTAGAATCCTGTCAGGGACTCAGCTTTTTGTGGTCCTACATTCATGATGAGCATTACTGTTAGTAATGGTAACTTTTGGTGCTTACCTGTTGTGATAATCAGCTCTGACATTAAGCTTCCACCCTCTTCTTCCAGACCACCAAATATCCTGCCAAATCTGTAGAGTGCGCTGCGCCAGCTTTCTCTCATAGTGGGTTCTGTCAGTCCAACAGAAACACTTCCAACAATGTATTTTTCAAGATATTCCAAATGGGTTTCATTCACTGACAGTTACCCTGAGGTAGTTTCAACAGTCTACAAGATTGTTAGCCACTAGTACTGTCTTAATAAAAGTAATTTCTTGACTAATTTCTTGGCAAATCATTTTAAAATGAAATGAATGAATGCACTTGTACCTTGCTGTAACGGGAGCCACTCTTCCAAATGTCTTCCTTTCCCAAATGAATGAATACTTCTTGGTTAAAAACCTGTGCATAGAGCAATTCCGAGAGTAAAGCTACAGTACATATACACATACATGTAAAGGGAGCCTTAAATGACAACTATAAATGAAAGAATAATGTAACTTTCAGCTGCCATAAGGACTGGGACAGAAAAACTCTGAGTCCCAAACAGGGGTGAGCTTCTACAGAGCTACAATTAACCCTTTACCCCCTAAGGTGAATGGTAGTTTTTCCCAAATCGGCAAATAAAGACACTCTGCCTGTGTATAATATACCATTTCAGAAAGCTGTTAATCAGCTTCATTAAGAATTGACATCAACAGCTATGAAGGAGGTAGACATTTTGAGAGAAATTGCTTTAAAATGGGAAAATGAATGACTTCAAAAATGTGTCAGTCTTCTACTATATTAGGTATACCCCTAAACTATAGCTTATTTAGCAGCTCTTAGTGCATAGCTTGATATGAAACAAGTCCTTCATTCCATTTGCATCCCAAAAAAGGAACTAAAAACTTCTGGGGGTGGTCAACCATGTCTTGGATGGGAGGGGTCAAAATTTTATGACTTCAATGAGCAGATCTTCACAAGACAATTTTCATGGCAAAATTCATAGATTGAAATCTATCAAATATTAAGTTATGACCTTGTGTGCCAATTTATACTCTTAGGGGGTAAAGGCTTAATGACTGACAAAAGCATTGAGACACTTTGCAGTAAAATTCCATTTTCAAACATCTTGTAAACATTTTGCCTCCCTCCCTTCAAACAAATTACGATAAGTTGATTTTTCTATACACTGACCTTAGACTGCACTGAGACCACAGCAGCTGCAAAACATTAAATTAAGGGACTGGGGGTATCAGAAAATTATTGCTACATGAAAATTCATTTGAAATAGAACAAGGGCTAAATATAACCTGCGTGTCATTTTCTGAAAGTGTCTCAACTATTTTTTGTCACCTATTGTAGGTCTTTCACTATATTCATAATTATATGACCTCACGTCCTCCATAATGCTACATGTAGAATTATTATTATAGTCTGGTGTTGGCACTTCTGGTGAGCAGTTTGAGATAACTAAGGACAGTACACATAAAAAGGCAATCAAGTTCCAAATTTCAAAAATTTAGACCAAAAACAAAGTTAAACAATACGTCAAATAGTGACTAAGTAATGGAAATAATATTGTAAGGTAGATTTTTAAATGAAACCTTCTTCGAGTTTCTTGGAATCTTGCATCGTTTTTATCAGGAATAGCTGTTTCATGGTGAGATTTCTGCTCATGTTGTGGTAAAGACTTCACATGTCTCTTGTGGGCTACACCAACATAACCTCCATCTACTCTTCTAAAGAAAGAACAAACATAAACTGTGATCTATAATTTATACTTAAAGGAGCTGTTACATTATTTTAGGCATTTTTGAGGTAAAAATCACTTTCATAGTGAAGGAAGCCTCAAATACACATTTAGATCTCAAAATAAACAAGGACGGTTATGACTGAAGAAGATTAAAACAGATCAAAAATTGGAAACTGGAAAAATTACTTGTAGCCAATTCTTTAAATTAAGATACATATGCTGTCCATGACAGAGTTCCATTAAGGTGAACCAAGCTGAGGTATGCAATAATTATTTGGCTTGCTTAAATAATAATAATGTAAGCAGTATCCTTACTTAACAACAGGAACAATAATTGCCACGCATGCTGAATTTTGTGGGCTATACAGTGCATACAATATATGGCACTTTTTCATTGCTAAGTTGTGACTATTAGCTTCATGTGGCTTCTTTGTAATGTAGGTTACATGTACCTTGGGATCTTTGATGAGAATTTAACAGCTTTTCTTTCCTCTTCCTTAATATTACTTGACTTAGCATGATCTGCGTAAATAGTAGGTATAAAACATTAACTTAGACTTGCAGTTAGCTATCCACAAATGCAGAGAGGGTCATATTTGAATAAAAAATCTACACCACAATACGTTCAAGTCCTTTATCAAGCCTCTCCCATTAACCCTTCCCCTGCAGCTTAATACTGATATGTTGGTTACAACTACTAGCACATTCAAAGATACATAAAAAGCAAACTAACAAATAAAGGGGACAGGATTACTGGGAGGATAAAAATACAAACATAACATCTTGGATAGATAGATAGATAGGTAGATAAATCATTTATTAAACTCACAACTTGCAGCTATAAGCTGAATTACTTGTGTTATATACTACATGTTTAAAAAAACTCAAACTATAAAAGTTCCTAACTATACATGTACATAAAAAATTATATAACAATAAAATACATCAAACTAGTATAAAATTCTATTTACAATTGTTGTTTATTTGCATAGTGCATTATGAAAGTATTTCTAAACCTCTTTGTTTTTACATTTGGGATTGAAAACATATGCCTAGTCCTGAAATTACATCTCTCACTGTCATTGCACGCGGGCAGCAGGCCAGCTAGTTTGTGCTGGTCATTACTCTCTACAATTTGTTTAAACAGAATGCTACATAATTCCTCACATCTATGAAGCTATATCTGTCAATGTTTTGTGAGTCACAGGCATGAGATTCTCATCCTGGGAGTGCGTGGATTTTAAGATCAGCTGAACATATACAAAGTCTACAGATTCTGAAGATGCTTGAAAACTTTCTGAAAGGAGTTTGAAACATTTTCTGTTCCAGTCACAAGATATTTGCCAAACAAAAAGTTAGCACCAGTAACTGTTAGTAGGGTCAAAGTATTAAACTTATGGGCTTGACACTCAAGTTGACAGGTGTAACTTTATATTATTTTGTAGAATAGGCTTGGATACATTCTTCCAACATAATTTCAAGCAGAATAAGCAATTTTGAGGTGAGCATAATGCTGGAAGAATAGGGCATTAATTTGGTAGCATAATTTGAGCAGAATAATGAAAAATGAGTTCCTTTTTTCTGTTCAAGTTATGGACCAAGACAAAGTCCAGGTGCCTTACAGTAACTCACACTCCAGCCATCTTGACCAAAAGAGCTTGGTCAATAAAGGATTTATTATATGGGTTTTGGGAAATTTTTCTTGCAGGACACAGCAAGTAGTCCTGAGCAGGTAAGATAGCACCATCTTGCCTGCTCAGGTAGCCAATCACAGTGCAAGATTTGGTTTATCCTGTCCACTGATTGAGCTAGCCATATACATGTAATAAGAGTGGTATAATGATATAAGGTAAGATGAATTACAATATTATTTAGCTATGCATAATGGATATCAATTAGTTTTAGGGGTAAGGCCTAGGTTCCCTTCCATGTTTGTGAAACTAAATTATACTGTCTGGGCTTTCATTATGTTTTAAGTCACCTGTTGCCTTGATCTCCACACCGGTAACAAACTAGCTACTTTATGGGTGACTTGTATCAACAAAAGGCAATATTACATGTACTTCACTACGGAAAACCAGGTTTATTGTCCATGGGAATTCGCAGAAGTAGCTGTTGAGTATGTACAGCCAAGTGTTACTAATATGCAAGCAAGCAAGACATGTGAGGCAAGCAAACTGGGATTCCCAAGCTAACTAAGCTAACTTAGGTGGCTCAAAACAGTTTACAGCAGTTAGATTTTGATGGTCATTATAACCACTCTTTATCGCTTGATGTTACAATCATGGTATCAAAAAACTGCCCAATCTTTGGTGAACACATTGTTATCATTTTCATAACACAATAGGTTATCATAGCAATAGTATGACCTACTAAAAACACCCTTAATTACACCTTTAGGGGCTTATCATTCAAAAACGGCACGGTGAAATTTTTTTATATTTATCAAAACAACCAATCAAAATCTAAGTGCTGGAAACTGTTTTAAGTCTCCTTAAATGTAGTGTTAGTTAACCTAATAGGAGTGTTATCCAGGGTAATCACAACGCAAGCCATGCAAACCAGTTATCCCTACCGACTGTAAGGATAACCACAAGCTAACAACGGCAATTATTTTGCTGTTTTTTTTTAGGTTAACCAGATTCTATTTAGTCTAACCAGAGTGCTATTTAGGCTAACTGGAATTGGCTTGCATGTTTGTTCACTTGACTCGCTGGCTTGCACTTTGTGTAGACTTTTCAAATTTCCCGCCAAGCACAAGCCAGTCGCAAACATTAAACAACAGCACTTGTTCTGTATTTTGCAGCACATACCTGAATCATTTCCACTTTTCACGCCTTTTCTTCGACTTTGCGGCGCTACACCCTGAGCTCTTACGACCAGATGGGTACTGAGTTCCTTCAGGACGGCTTGCTTGGCCAAGACACGAGTAGACTTGTCATCTTTAGTAGCGAATTCTTTAGCCTTCTGTTTTGCACCAGACACAGACAACTTCTTTGGTTTTGTTGGCGTATTGTAACGCTCATTTTTCATGTGTCTTCTTCTGCCACCTGGGCTGTCTTCTTGCATTTTCAGCTTTAAAAGTTCCAGCCATCCCAACTCATACAACCCGCCATTTTTTCCCGACTGACTACGACGACCACGATGACAAAGCGGCGATTTCCGACAGCAACGAAAACTTCCGAGAACTTTAGATAATGGCAAGGGTGCATGATGGGTATAGTAGTAGTAGTAGAACGTGAAACAAAATGGCGGAGGTTTACAGAGACGACATCACACCGCGGCACCGGGTATTATTAGGCACCTTCGAAAGTTATTAGCGAAAATTGTGGGGATTAAGTGTGCAAGTGTGTTTATTGGGCAATTAACCGTTTCTGGAGAGGCTTAAACAGAGGAAAGTCAAAAGATAATGGATTATTCTGGCGATCGAATTTGACGCCGGCGTACGTGTTCGACAACTCATAGTAGGAATATTTATTCCCGAACATGTTGAGCTCGGTAAAGAATTATGCCGTTGTCTCTGAACAAATATCGGAAGATATGAATGGATCAGAGGAAAATCACGATGAGTCTAATGATGACAACTGCCGCAAATCTTCTCTGACAAATGCGCTTTTATCGCATGATGTACACTGTACTCAAACTGACGCCCAAGTTACGTGTTCTGAGGTTTCCAAACTTCCTTCTGACATTGAGGAAGCACTACAAGAGGATTACGAAGAAACAAGCAGCAATACTGCTGTAGAAGAAGACACAGATCATAACGAAACTGGTGATGATGAGACTGATGATAGTTTTAACATGACGAGTGTTGCTGAAGTTTCCTTGGAAGTCGTAGAGGCTTCAACTGATGCTAGTGTATTTCCGCGTGGTAAAACGAGCCAAGAATGTCCTGCATCCAGCGATTCTTCAGAAAATCTTCTTGGCTCAAACAACGCTGAAGACAGTGACGAAGTTTTTCCTCTTGTAAAGCAAAAGGCAAACTCCGCCGAAGATTTGCTCGACAAAAACTTCGTAAAATGGGCGAATGAGGGTAACTTGCTTAGAAGTAACAGAGACAAGGACAGTGCTCAATCTTCAGAATCACCAAGCAGTGATGTTGAATTTAGTGCGTGCTCTTCAGTTACCAGCTGTACTGAAGACAGTGGAATTAGCTCCATTGTTAGGGACGAAGAGCTAGAAGAGATCCCACTAAATAACTCTCAATTTAGCCCAGAACTGTACAAGCAGATGTCCAGATTTTCTATGGACGATTCGGTTGCGGCATGGATTCCTAAGTCCTCTAACACGTATGCCCCTAGCCCGAACTCAAATGCAAAGATAGTGTCGGTAACAGATGGCGGAAAGTCACAGAAGCAGAGTAAGCTAAAGTAAGCATTATTTTATTTCTTTTACAGTGGTAGAGCTGTGTTTTCTACTTGTACATTGTACATTTTACGGTTTTCTTAATGCGTATAGGTAGTCATTTGTTAACAAACGAAACTGAAAGTGCAAACAATACAGCTTGATCTATATCGATGCAAGCCTTGATCGAGGCTAGCTAATCTTTGTAGCTGTTGGGTCATTGCTACTGGAAGAGACATGTGGAGGTGTAAAATTGTTTACAATTTGATAGTCGGAGACTGCACCCTGCAGAGCTGATTTAACACAACGTAAGTGATATTGTATCAATATTGCTCATTTGCATGTACTTTTCATGCAATATTGGAGACAGCTAAAATTATGGGCAATCTATCATTAAATCTTGTGACAGAAATTCACTCCTTTATTCACTCAAATCATTTGAAATGGATTGCTGACATTACGAAGCAAGACATAGTATTACCTACCATCCCAGTTAATTATTCTTGGCTTCTTTTTATTTCCACCCTATATGCAACAGCTTCTCGATGTGAGGCATGCATAAAGTGTAGCAGATAGAATCCCCCCTTGGGAGCTTGCCCAAAGTCAAATATCAAATATCAGCATGTGCTGGGTACTTAGTTAACTAATATGCAGTTTATTTTTTGAGAATATAATTATTGTTCTCCAAAATGTATTTTGATGCATGAGACAAACAGCGTGAACAAGCAATTTGTTTTCTGTAACTGAAATATTATACATTTTTCTGTGCCTTAAATTACAAATGAATCTATTAACATTGTCTTTTTTCTCACTTCTTACCAAGATATATTCTCAACCAAAAACTATAATCAAATTGATTGTTCATGCTGGATAAAATGAGTACCTGAACTGACAAATATTCATGAATATTGTGTACTTGACTGTTTAAAATGCCAATACATGTATATAAGAATGTTTCCTGAATCTGGAATCAGCTAGATACAGGAAAGGAGGTGAGATGGTATATCATATTCTTACCAAAAATGTGCTTTTCCAAAAAAATTAATACACTTTTTAATTATTAGTTTAATATATCACACTAATATTCAGGCTAATGTACGTTTGCTAATGGCAGTTCATACTCATCCGTTTCTTTGCAGGGGCCTGTTTTCAAGGTCATCTCAGAAGGAACCTGTTCCAGCTTGGAAGTTATTTGGAAAGGTTCCCATTAAAGATGTTAGGGAAAGCAGCAAAGATCTTCATAATCAGCCATCATCTTTTGATAGAGGTGAATAGTCAGCTATCTGATCACATTTCTTTAGAGTGTCCTCAATGGGACCTTACAAACTTGTCCAGTCCCACTATCCTGACCAGCTTTTCCAAGATGTTCAGCTATGCTGATGGTCTTTACTGGCTAATATTCATTATCATAATTATTGATTGAAGGGGAAATCCAAATGGTATGTGAAATTTGAAACTGAAATCTGACATTGAAACCACAACTTACATGTACATTGCACTTACAAAGCATTCATGAATAGCCTCTGCCATCATACTTACCGGTAATGTTCTCCACTTACAGACATCATTAAGTAAAGGATGGCAGGTAAAGAGTGCATGTTATTTAATTAAATTCATCATCATTATTTTAAGAATTTGTCTCTCACATCTGTTATGCTTTCTTCTCAACCTGCAGGAGACAGTAAGCGCAGGTCTTTTGGGGATAGGCCTTTATCAATTACTCCAAACTTAAAACCAAAATTTCTCTCTGTAAGAAAGAAGCCTACAGCAGGTAGCTCAACAACAGCCCTTATTTTTGAAAACAGACCCAGGTAAACACCATACTGTAATAATGTTTATGAGATTGTGCATATACTGGAATAACATTGTGCAATTTTCATAACAGTTTTCAACATTGTAAGTACATAAGTATGCCTGAACTGGTACATCATGTCTGCTAAAATGACATGTATTATAACAGTCAAATGAGTGATAACAATTCCTTAATTCTGCCTATGGTATGTTGAATGCTTTACATTATTTAACAACAAACTGGGCCTTCTCAGTTGGAATGTACAGCTTTAAATTCTCTACAAGATCAACAATAAAGTAGCCTCTTTTGTAAATGTAGGTTTTTTTCCATGACCTAATGTTGCATGTACTTACATTTCAAGGTAAATTTTCATATTAGCACTTGCAACATATCAGTTTACATGGTAATTTGTTGTCATGTGGTAGAGAATTTCAGGTCACATTATACCCTCAATTTCCTTGCTGTGTTCATTTTTCATTGCCAAAAATATGTAATAAACAAATCAAAGATAAACAAGTCTTTAAAATCTTGTTTTCACACTGATTTTTTTTATCCCTTTCACATTCTCAGTAACCTTCCAGCCAAATCACCAACAGAGGAGAAAAAACACAGACGGCAATATGAAGCAATGGTAGCTGAAGCAAAGAAAAAAGGTGAAAATCATTACTAAATTTGTAATGCTGATATAACATATACAGGGGACATTGTAGAGATTTTAGAAATAGAAGACAGATGCAGCATATGCTTCTGTATGGGTTTGGAAGGAGCACTGAAGAGTAAAGAAGAGCAGGAAAAGGGTTTTGTGTAACTCATCAACAATACATGTAGATGAGCTTGGGGAATGGTGCCTGAAAGAAAGGTAGAGCCCAAGAACAAAGTTAACTGAACTGAGCACCCAGGGTATCCATGACAACCCTGTGAGTGGCAACCACAAGGCACCATCACACTGAGAAATCAGTGGAAACACAGGCGGCCCAAGCTCAGGATAGGAGGAGTTATTATTTATTTATTTTTTTAATCTTTATGCGAATGTTCAGTGCATGAAACGTGACATATTTACCGCCGACATCTACTATTACATAACCACTGAGTTTGGTTACGCAAAACGTGACCTTGACCTTGTAGCATATGGTGGTGTTGTGTTACAGCAGTTTGAATTTATAAAGGTTTGTATGGGGAAAAACGGTAGTCGACATTATAGCTGAAATTTTGATATTTTTGCACTAAAAATGACTCACCTCAATGCCTTGTTGTCTTCTTTATTGTCATCTCGCTTCTCAGCTCGATCCGAAGCCTCTTAAGCGAGTTATTGCTTTTTGGTTTTCCTCTACTAAGAAAGCGTAAAGGCTACACACTCGATTTTAGACTGACCTCTGCTCGAAGCGAAAATAAACCAATAAAATCCTCCCAGCCGCCCCAATTCTTCCGCAGAGTCATAGTACAGGGTTAAGCGCTCCTTTTCAGTTAAATTCCAAGCCAAATTCATCTCCACAGCGCATGCTACAAAGCTCTAAATCGAAGAAAGCTAGCCATCCGGACTTAGTGATCATGCTGCCGGGACCATCCATGGCCACAGTCGAACAAATTGACCCTGACCGGGGGAAGGGAGGGCACGGTCCCCTAGGGACTGATTGGCTTGTCGTAACAATGCTTCGTCGGCAGCCTGGATTAAAATCTACCCAGGGGACCGTCGAGCAAAGTACCTGGCTTGTCGAGAACTGTGCGCTCCCTTCCCCTGGTCAGGGTCAATTTGTTAGCCCGGCATTCCACTCGGGTTTCTAATGTGTCCATGGTTGGTCCCGGCAGCATGATCACTGATTCTGGATGGTTAGCTTTCTTCGATTCAGAGCTTTGTATCGTGAGTTGTAGAGAAGAATTTGACTTGGGATTTAACTAAAAGGGAGCGCTTAACCCTGTACTATGATTCTGCGGAGGAATTGGGGCAGCTGGCAGGATTTCAGTGTTTTTTTTTTCACTTCGAGCGGGGGTCAGTCCAGAATCGAGTGTGTAGCCTTTACTCTTTCTTAGTAAAGGAAAACCAAAAAGCAATAACTCGCTTAAAAGGCTTCGGATCGAGCTGAGAAGTGAGATGACAATAGAAAAGACAACAAGGCATTAAGGTAAGTCATTTTTATTGCAAAAATATCAAAATTTCAGCTATAATGTCGATTACTGTTTTTCCCCATACAAACCTTTAAAAATTCAAACCATTGTAACACAACACCACCATATGCTGCAAGGCGAAGGTCACATTTCGCGTAACCAAACTTGGTGGTTATGTAATAGTAGATGTTGGCGGTAAATATGTCACGTTTCACGCGCTGAACATTCGCATAAAGATTAAAAGATAAATGAATAATAACTCCTTGCATCGAGAGCTTGGGCCGCCTGTGGTGGAAACAAACAATACTAACCACATGCATACCTACCATGAAGAAATGGAGGATGGGCAGGCTGCGAGAAAAGCTCAAAGTGAACTCTCCAGCAGCGAAAAACATGCAGAATGACTTAACATCTAAAGCCGAGCTGTAAAATCAAGGTGCCCCAGCACAAATCTCCTCGACACCCCATACATCAACACTGAGGGAAACTGCTGGCCAGCAATGTTGTTTCATGTTTAACTCGATGCAGCAATATTGTTTCACATTTAACTTAGTATAAATTATATTTAGCCACAGTAAAATATGCAGTGGAAGAGCCTGGTTATACATGTAATGTAATGAAAAATTTACCTTTACCATATTAAACATGGCAGGAGAATGTGTTCTAACAAGATGAATTTGCATTTACATGTCTTGAATGTCTGGGTAGGGAAGGTATTGCTCTTAATTATATATACACACTTTATTGAACTTTTCGGTAACAACAAATCATATACCAATGTAGTAATAGTGTACTCTGTGAATGTAGAATTGAAGGAGATGAAGCTTCAGGAGAAAAAGCTCAAAGAAAAGTGCAAACAGGAAGATGGAATTGTTTCTGCTGTCTCTTTGTGGACAAATGAGATACTACCCAACTGGGAAACTATGTAAGTTTCCTAGATTGCATTTCTCGTGTTTGCTGTGACTGGAAGTGACTTTGTAGATTGTGTCAACATAACTTTACATGTAGTTTGGCTTTAAGTTATGTAGAGCAATATCATACAGAGCTTGTTATTAATATAATTTGTAATTTTCTTCCATTAGGCAGCATGCAAAGAAAACTAGGGATCTTTGGTGGCAAGGCCTTCCACCAAGTGTACGCGGAACGGTTTGGAAGCTGGCTATTGGAAATGACTTACACATTACTCATGGTTAGTTGTCATGTTTGCTACCCCACTTTTAACCTATTTTGACCAGTGAAGTGATATAGTAATCTTGGTAGATTCTAACTGCTGATAAACACTGTTTAGTGTAATTGATTGAAGACAAGTAGAATAAAATGTTTCTTAATGTTCTGTTTGCAGAATTATTTGACATATTCCAGTCTCATGCATATGAAAAACTCTTCACAACACGACTTAACAAGAAGAAAAACCCAACACAGACAGTTGCAGAGCTGCCAGCAAGTGATCATCCAGTTGTCAGCAAGGCTCACACAGTAGAGCTCATCATGATGGATGTTTCACGGACATTTCCTTCACTGTGCATATTTCAAGAGGTATAGTTTGGGTTGACTTGGCTTTCATTAGTGAGGAGGAAGTTATTTCAAATCAGCTTATCCAGCTTTAAGGGCTGCCTGTGGTCATGTCTTGGACAACTTACAGTGCCTCGATCCACTAAGGTTTACATGTGCATACCGCAGGCCACTGTTAGGGCAACTTTGTGAGCAGGGGTACCATTACTCCTAGTTGCTTCTTTGGAAATTGATAAAAGCTTCTCAAGTAGGATGGGCCACTTTGGCTTTCAGTTGAATAACACAAGTAGCTATAAGAAACGTGTAACTTGGTAATGTCAAAGAGATGTTGGTGAACATACTTGTAAATCAGTTTGATAATTTTTTTCTAGAGAAAAATCCTTTTTCGATACATTTATCTTATACAGTTTAATACATGTATTGTATGTTTTGTTCCAGGGTGGTCCATTCCATGATGTTCTTCATAGTATTTTGGGAGCATACACCTGCTATCGACCTGATGTAGGATATGTAAGTTATTTACCATTACTTTCACCAACAAGCGCACAGTTGTTATGGGGGTGGTGGAAATATTCAAAATAACTGCACGACTAAAAGGAAAATAAGAATTAGACTGAAAAACTTTGAGTACTTTTAATCAGCAATTAGAATTTGGTAAAAAGTATACTTAATCCCCAAATATTTGTTAGTTTGTTTCGCACATTCCTGTGCTAGTTATCAATAGTTTTTAACAAACTTGTTTTCTAAATTTCAGGTCCAAGGAATGTCATTTCTTGCAGCTGTTTTGTTGCTAAACATGGAACCATCTGATGCTTTTATTTGTTTTGCAAACCTTCTCAACAAACCATGTCAACTGGCTTTCTTTAGAGTTGACCATCCAATGGTTAGTACATATATTGAAACAAATTTGACTGTTCATCCTCTTGCTTGCTTGCTTTACACATATATGTGATTGAAAATATTGAATATCACTTTCTAGGCCTGAATATTTTGTTCCATAGCTTTTTACCAGTAAAGACCCTGACTTCACCAGCTCTGTGGACATGTTCAACATTATATTGTGAATTTGCTGGTTTTCTACATTGTGTAACATTACTGACTCAATAAAATGCTTCTTTTAGATGGTTGCTTATTTTGCTACCTTTGAGATGTTTTTAGAGGAGTTTCTGCCCTCAGTTCATGCACATTTTATCAAAGAAAACTTCACACCTGATATGTACCTGATTGACTGGTGAGAACAATAAAAATTACAAAAAGATGTACATAGTTTGTTCACTGACTGACTGTGTAGAAGTATTTTTCAGTGATGTATCATTCATCTTAAGTTTATCAACCATGGTTAAGGTTACATTGTGTGAATCACTGCAGGACATTCACATTGTTTAGCAAATCATTACCTCTGGACGTTGCCTCAAGAGTGTGGGATGTGTTCTGTAGAGATGGAGAAGCATTTCTATTCAGGGCAGCACTAGGTGAGTTTCTCAAGTTATTCAAGAATCCCTCAATGACACAATGCTACAAGAAAATAACTTTTAACTATCATGAAACTGGATACCAGGGAGAAGTTAATCAGAAACCAGTTCACATTGACTGAAGTTTGACTTTACTCCTCGGTCAGAGTGTACGTAAATTAAAAAATCTGAATCCAGAAAACGTGAGTACAAGAATTTTTTTTTTGTAGTCGCAGAACTTTTTTCGTTACTCATCCTACTCTGCATTTTCAAAGTTGACTAGGTAATTGATGCAAATTCCAGGCATTGTTTTGAGAACATACTGCACCTGTCCCTCCTTGGTAATCCTGAATGCAAAATTTTAATATTATTTATTTCACAGGAATATTGAAGTTTTATCAGGAGGATTTGTTGGAAATGGATTTCATTCATCTTGGCCAGTTTCTTTCCAAGTTACCAGATGACATACCTGCAGCTTCTCTTTTCCAAGCAATTGCCTCAATTAATTTGATGGAACAGAAATTTATTCAGACACTAGCCATGCAAAAGGAGGTTGCAGCCCAAATAAAAAGTGTCTCTTCATCAACAAAATGAAAGAATATGGACAGAAAATTAACTGTCTTTAACTGAACTTTTTTGCTGTGAAAATATTTTCTGACTGGTTCATTCATGCAGGGTCGCTTGACATGATTGTAATATTCAGAAAATGTTGCTAGATGAGTTTATGAAAGGGACATGCATGTAGCAGCTCTGTTAAGGTCTCACATGAATGGCTTGATACCCTTTAAGGGAACAATTGAACAAACAACAGAAACAATGCCCCTTGCCCTAAAACTATGACAGCTGCGACAATTCAATAAAACAACAGCAGCTTAAGAGAGCTGCTACACTTCTGTTATGAAAGTGACAAAAATAAGTTTGTCTCACATATAAAGGTGTAATGCAGTTTTGTCTTGAGTTCAGTTCCTGTTGAAACAGTCCTACTCACTCACCTGTGTGTAGAGTCCATCCAAGCTCTTCTTTACATGTAGGTCATTGGGCAACCTTTCTGGTATAATTGGATGTTATATATTGAGATTAGCTAGATAATTTTCACCATGCCCACTTTGACTGGTTCAGTAAAAGCTATCAGACTTTTCACATGCAAGCTTTCCATTCAGCAAACACACTTCAATGTGTTATGCTTACTTATCTTTTGTCAATTTTTAAACTAGCTCAAGTTTGAAAAAGGGTCATGTAATTATTAAAATTATATAGTTATTTTTAAAACCTGATTCGAAGGTCGGCTATGTGGTAAAATCTGTCCCACGTCATGGACTAGAAACAGACGCCTTGAGCCCACCGTATCCTTCCCATTCTTCCCAGCCCTTCTACTGAGGCAAAAAGCGGGCAATATTTTTCTTACTTAATATTTTTTTCTTAGTTAATATCTGGTTAACACACAGGTTGGGTCTAGTGAACAGTGTAAGACATGTAAGTTATCATGGTTGTGAAGCAATAAGCAGTAACAGTGAAAACCAATAAATGAATTTGGATTCTCAGATTATTTCAGGAGGTTTTCATGCAATTCGTACTTTGCTTCATAACTGCATTGGTGACTTTCATTGCAATACTATTATAAATTACTATTTTGCATAGCACTTTTCACAGAACCTTACATAAAGAAGTGATATAGTATCGTTTCATTTCTCTCCCTATTAAAATCTATTTTGGTATAATGCAAGGTTGTATAAATAGGATGTAATTAGTTCTTTAGGTAAAATGTAGAATAGGTATATATGTACAGAATACTCTAAAATCATAAAAAAATTTTTTTTTTCAAGCCAATATATACTACATTGATTAATCTATGATTTTCCGATTTCGGTTTTGCAAATATTCTTATTTAGTTGGGTCTTTTTTTTCAAAGCGTAAAGTAGGCATGTTTATGATTTGATTACAATAATTATACCTGTGTAAGGTGCATATTTAATTACATGTTATGCCAAATCAAAATTTATAAAAGGGTTTTTTTTTTAAGTTGGCCATTGCCTCTGCTTCAAAATGAGGCCATACATATGAGATTTGCAAACACACATGTAACTTAACTTACATGGAAGGTTTTGCACTCAGGCACATCTGTCTTGTCCTGAATACCATTTCATTTAGTTGTTGTAAGGTTGAAAACACAATTCAGGGTTTGATGGTTTCCTCATTGCTCCAACCAAGAGGGGATGCCTAGGACAAGGCAGAGGCTAGGCTTGTCTACCAGACGCTGTTTCTGGAAATGAGCCCGCGCTCACCCCCTCTTCTCGGGGAGGAACGCAGCCGGACCAGAAATCGAGCCTAGGCAGAGGCCTGACATCGACAAGGAGACAAACAGGAGCGTAATAGACACAAACTTCCATGCAGTCAATTTGATTTTCTGTTTGTACTATGGTATTTACGTGGAGTTATATTTTGGTAAAGATTTTAATGCTAACGGAAAACAGTGTACTTTACTGGAGGTTCGGGTAACAAATCTGGGAATTTTTTACAATAATATATGTTCAAGCAAAACAGTTGTAAATAAAAGTTTAAAGCAAAAGTTTGAATGTTGCCATGTTAGCTTTGTCTGCATTACCGTTGTTCTTTTAATGATTTCCTCATACAAATTCCTCTTACCGGATCCGAAGCATGTCTCCTAATGTACCTTATTTTTCAACACGAAAAACTTCCAAACATAGCCTGCGAACAGGCTCCCGGTGAGTCCGAACGAAGCCAGGGAGCCTGTAGACATTCAATTGATGCCGCCGTTCTATGATACCAGCTCCTGGTATCATGATATGATTGGTTTAATCGCTAATTGTTGACATCTTTGAGACGAATATTTGACAGATCTTTGTAATATACGACTCCAACGGTTCGTTACAATAGTGAATTTGCCGTCCTCTTTTAAGTTTCGGTACTTTATGTTCTGTTACGAGGAGGAATTTTAAGTAGAAGCTAGTGGAGGGGAGCGGTTTGGCGGTGCTATTTGGCGGTTTCCGGACTTCCGCTGTTATCTGCTCGTCGCTTCGCAGAGTTTGACACCTCCATCATGTGCTTATAATTTCTTTAGGCTCATTTCAGTATTGCAAAATATGCTTTAAACTCTCTAAGAGTATTGGCTCGATTAAAACTGTTTGCAAGTACCGAAAATGTAGCTTCTTGACAGGTCTAATTACCTTATTGACTGATTTGTTACAGGCTTATCACCAAGGGCGGATAGGCACATCAAAAACAAAGTCCACAGGCTCCCCCCGCTCCGATCGTTTTTCTCTCCGAATTCCTCTGTTTCGCGCTCGCCGAAAGTTTTTTCCGTCCTCGCCGGGAGCCTGTTTGCAGGCTATCCAAACACCGTGGGAGAAGTACGACGCACATGCAGCCCAACAGTGTCTGGTGATTTTAGGGTTTATGAAATATTGAATAATCTCACTGAAGAATGTTTTATTTGCTTAGCAAATACTGTCGATTTCAGCGTTTTTCAAAAACATAAGTGGTATATGCCGGCAGGCCGGTATGATAAAGATGTAATCACCTTCAACAGTGATTCAACACTGGTGAACTCCTTCTATCGCTGAATCAATGAACGGTTTTTGAACGAAAGGGAGATGAGGAGTTAGTGTTAATGCTTCAAAAAAATATAACCAGATTTCAAAGCATGCATTTCTGACAAATAACAAGTGGATTAAAAAACGTTTAGACTGCGGGCTTGCTAAGTTTTTCCGTTTTTCTGAGGTCCTGAGTGAGACCCAGTATATAACCAGATTTCAAAGCATGCAATTCTGACAAATAACAAGTAGGTTAAAAAACGTTTAGACTGCGGGCTTGCTAAGTTTTTCCGTTTTTCTGAGGTCCTGAGTGAGACCCAGTATATAACGCCAGCTCCATCTAAATCCATTCATTATAAGCCTGATACACTCCAAATCAGCGGAGATGAACAACACAACGCTCTTACGACACCCCTAATTTACTGAAAGATTCTTCTTACGAGAGAGAGCAGTATGCAGTATTTATGATTTTCAGAAACACAATCCGATGCGCAGAGTGGTACATTGGTTTATTGGATATGCTCAATCCCGTCTTTAAAATATCCTACTTAAATAAATTATCATTGTAACTATTTTTCATTTACAATATACTTCCTCTTAGAGCGTGTATGTGCAAGTATTGTAAAAGTTACTCCATGCGTCTGTTCCCTGAGTATGTTTGATACTATTCATTTGAGTGTTTGGGTGTGCTACGTAAAGAAAGTAATATAACGTAAGTAAGGTATGACTGCATTGTAGATTGTAATCTTCCTTTTGAAAGTTGTAACAGAAGTTACAGATTGAAATAAAAAAAAAATAAAAAATAAAAACACATTTTGAGCAATAATGAAATGCATATAAAAATAAAAGTCGACGTAACCTACTGCATGTATAACAGTGCGTCTGATAATATTTCAATTTTTATGTTAAGGGTTGAGTAAAGTTACAGAATGTAAAGTACGTTTAAAAATTGACGAAATGAAATTGATGTAGCGATTTTTTGAACAAGAACGTAATGCCTATAAAAATAAATACAGTTCTATTACAAAACCCATGACCACACGGCGGCATAGCATGGTCTACAACAAACGATTTAAATATATCTAAATCCTCTATATTTACATGTAAAATAACTTTCAAATGACTGTTACGTCTCTTAAAAGCTGCGTTAACATCGTGGGTGATAAGATTCTCTAATGATCGACGATTTGCATCAGCACATCTCTCTCTACAACGTTTCTCAAGTAAACTATGACTCTTTGACTTGGTGCATAATTTGTAAAATTAATTCACGGCTTCACAACTAAAAATCCATGATTTGCGTTGTCCAAGTTATCCTCGTGCAATCTTCTCTCAGGAGACTTCACACCTTCTAGTTAGCAATTGAAGCGAGAGTCCCTTTGGTATACAACAATTACCATACATGAAGTACCTAATTCCTCTCGCTCTCTGTCGCTAACCATAGAGACCGGCGAAGTCTGGGCTCGTATGCATCTTCAGAAAGACGACTGGATTAAGATCCTCCCTCTACTGTGACTCTCCATTGCTATTTGTGACAAAATGTTGAAGGGTTTGTTGCAACTCCGTGACTTTGTTCACCAAATCCTCCACCCTGCGTAGAGAATTGAGAATTACACCTGTTTTACCACCGTAAATAATCTTTTGTTCATTTTCATTAGAGCTGAATACCACACACGATAAATTTGTTTCATGCGCTTCACTGACTCAGTGATAGGTAACTGGAAAATTCACAAGGCTGTACATTAGTTTAATGCGACTGACCGTTGACAGTTAGCTGAAAACAACAGAAAAATATTTTATAAAATTGTCATCATATAATGCGCGCTCTGATTGGCTATATTATATTTCGTTGAATTGGTTACACCGTGTGGTTACATTGTGATGCAAGGTTACAAGGAGGAAAAAAACTAGTTCTAACAAGATACTCTGGATCCCATTCTTGTTGTAAAGCCATAACATGAAATCCAAACCACACTTGCTGTCGTTCATTCCTGTCACCTTATCTTGCTGTTATCCTCACCTTTCATTGGTCTTCCTTATCCTCTCCTCGGTACCAGTCCTCTTTTGTTCCTCCACTTTCTGTCGATAGTTAGAAGCGCTCTCTATTTCAAAAAGTCTCAACAGTTCTAGGTCTTCTGCAGTGAACTTAGCTGAGGAGAGAAGTGACCCGAGATAAACTTAGTAAACGGTAAATAAAAGTGTTCCCAGTACAACGACTATTGCCTAACTGAAGGATCTGCCCCGTCAAAAAAGGCGACTTACTCCTAGTTTATTCTGGCGCGCAGCGAGAGATGTATGTCAAGTGAAAACGAACGCCGGTGCAAGCACAAGAACAAGAGATTAGTAGTTTCCAGTCCCTTTTTACAACGCGAGAAATAAGCTGGAAGGACTACCGTAATTGGCCAAACAAAAGACCTTCCCTATGGCTATATTTGCTGTATTCAGTTTTCACACAGCACAAGGCGAGCGCAAGTATTTGTAAGTACAAGGCCAAGGAAAAGAGAAATTATTGATCTGGTGCTTATGCTTGCGTCAAGTCCGTTTTCTTTTTTTTTTTCTCAGTTAAATTAGGGCTCTTGTGCTTGTGATGATGCTGGCATTTGAGCTTTCTTCTGCTACTGAAAGCCAGGCACTGCTTCCTAGCCGTTATTTAGAACGTAACTCAAGTTTCCTTGGGAGAATGTGGTGCCATGACCCACATAACGACTGCGGAAGAGACATGCAACTGCTTGGATCATTTATCAGAAACCATTCTCGTTAACCTAGCCGACACTACACAAGAATTCGATTAGCAGTTCACTCGTAATCATAAGTGAACATTAAGTACAAATCAGTTCTGGGCCACTTACGAGTAACTTTATTGGGTTTCCAACACTTCTTTCGAAGCCATCGCACAAACTCGACCAGATGATAAATGATGGCGAAAGGCGGAGCGAGTGGCGGTTGTTTGTTGTACTCCATTACTAGATAGTAGTACTGGTATTTCCAGATCTGATAAGAGTTTACTTCAACCTCGTTAAACACGTTACTGCAATCCAACAAATGAGCCAAGTTGGTAATTAGTATCACCGCCCAGATCGAGTACAGTCAGTAATGAGCTCAGCTGATCAAACCATCTGTCTGTCTGTCAGTCTGTCATTCTGTCAGCTCGCCAAATAATGATTAAATGGTTTTTACCATACTTAAAGGGCCCTAGTCAGCCACACCTTTGTTTTTGTTTACATACAAGAGTTTGGCTATTATATTTTATTCGGAGCATGTCGAAACAAAGGACATCACTGTGAAACTACTAAAGATAATTCAGTAAACATTTTCTCGGGAACACAACTTACAGTAAAGCAGTAGGATTTCGATTCACCATGCAATATCAATAATTTTGATGGCATCGAAAATGGGGGGGCGGAGGCTGACCACAGTCCTTTAAGGAATGTCATGAGTCAAAATTGAAAAGGCACAGTACGATACCTGAAGATGGCGATCAGAAGATTGATAAGGAGTACATTAGTGATGAGTAAATAGCCACCCATAAATATTCGGTGAATCCATTTTAAAAGGTTTCCATCGTGTAGAGGAATTTCGCCTGTCGAGAGTTTACCCTCTTCCGCTGGGAACAAAATATAGGACAACACACTCGTCAGGTAAAATCAGACACTATCAAAACATCACACAAACAACCACGTACCTCGAGTCTTCGTTCCTTCCTGCGCGTGCTCGCTTGTCAAGGGGAACGAAGACGCTGGGTACGAGGGTGTCACACAAATGGCAAATCTTGACTGATACTTTGTGGTGCACCTGCGTACCCTATGCAGCAGTTTACACCTTAGACCCTGGTCAAACGCCGAAAATTGTAATTTGAGTCGATCCAAACGGGTAAAGCTCAACCGTTGGGTCAAACGTCGAACTTAATTCGAATTTAGATCGACCCACACGTTCTATCCATCTTCCGTTAAATTCAGTCAGACGAACTCAGTTGAGCCAAACGTCGAACTTATCGTGAACTTTTCGCTCTATTTAGTTAGTGTTATCTTAAGTTCGACGTTTGACCTGGGCTTTAGTTATTTACAGCCTTGACTCGTTAAGTTATTTCGCCAAGTCTATGCACTTTAGCATATGTCCTTTAAACCTCTCCCCTATAAAAAGAGTCAGAAGTAATCTAAGGACTATCCTGATGGAGACAACCTGACGTGATCACTTTCAGTGCAAATATACCTGATAAATAAGCAAGAAATTTCACACATGAACGTAAACCCAATAGGATTACTCACCTTCTTGCTCTACAAACAGTTCTCCATACACGTGCCAATATGGCTTGTAGAAGAGATCGTTGATCACACCCCAGTACGGTTCTTTGTTGGCGAAGAATAAGGCCTGTCGAAACACACCGTAACTAGACACGAACACCAGTAGCAGACAAAGCCACATCATTACATCTGCAAGCTAAGAAAAATGTTGAACATTAAAATGCTGCTTCAATGTTACAATGGATATAAACAAAATGGTTGGGTACATGTACGGCTTAGAGCGGTTTTCAATCGAGTGTCGAAAAAAATCAGACAATCACTTTGGTTTTTGGTTTTGGTTTTAGTACGGTTTGAGATTGGTCGAGAAGCCTTGGGTAGTTTTCAACTGAGTGTCGTAAAACCAAAACCAAAGTAATCACTCTAGCCAATCACAAAGGACACAGACAATCCAGTGAACCAATCAGAACTCGAAGCAATTACATGTGGCTGACGTAAAGCGCGGGAAAACGTGTGCTAGCGAGTCAAGTTTGGTTTTGGTTTTACTTCTGATTGCCTAAGAAACTGGCGCGAGTTCTTTAAGCAAATCCGGCGAGTATCGAAGTGATACAAAACCAGTTAATTTTCGACACTTAAGTGATAACCGCTCTACTTACCAATTAGACTCCTCAGCCAGTCTCAAACCGTAGTAAAGCCACTACCGAAACCAAAGTAATTCCTGAAAACTGCTATTGCAGTCATGGCTCACGGGTTAGCCAAATATCGCCATGAAATAAATTGCCATACTTTACGACTATTTTACATTTTTATGCCAAATTTTGGGAGGTTAAAGCTCCTGTAATAAGTTTAAATTTTGAGTCCATACGAACTTACAACAGACGCAAACAAACTCACTCACCATTCTTTTTATCATTATAATCTTTGGCCCTAAGTAGCCACTGACGAAATAAACTCTGAAAAGTCTGAAGGAGAAAATGACGAAATTGATACAGTACAGAACGCGAGCGGCCTCCCACGTGACCTCAAAAAACCGCAGGACAAAACCAATCAGGGCGATGGCGTTAGCGAAAGAGTCGACTATGTTGACAGAAGTGTGGAAATACAGCTCCAACTTGCTTTTCAAGGTAGTTGTCTCTTGGCAAATGACCTGCGAAAATAACAAGCGTTTTTTTTTTTAACAATGAGATCTTCGCATAGAAAGATGACCAAAAAATGGACAGTCATCAAAATAGAAATATTCTACGGCCAAATATTTACAGCAAACTCCTGTTGATGAATGTGTTTTTGGACAGGTGTCTGTCAGAGAAATACTTCGTTACATCAGGGGCCAGTTTTCCATGCAATACAAATAAAAAACAGTAGGATCACTGTCTTTGAAGCCCCGTTTTCTTTTTTATCCTCGCCGTTCCTGGTCAATGAATGAAATCAATGTAACTGACTTCTTTAACTCTCAGTTCTCGATACTTCTTTAAAATACTCTTGAGTGTTTTAGTAACTTAATCCTTCTTGCCGAGCCTTAACCTTCAATGATGTCTTATCAAAATGTTCAATGGCGCTAGCAGATCATAGACCACATTCGTACTCTCGGTACCCTGGGTACAAGAGGTTTTTTCTCGCGCGCGGCGGACGGAAATACTTCGCTTCGCTTCGATGACCGACACCGGAAACCGCGCAAGAAAACCTCTGGCACCCAGGGTATATTCTCGGTATTGGACTGGAAATAACTTGCCACCGGGGCTAATGCGGGGAGTCCTTTCAAATGCAAATTACATTGAGCCTTCATTTCAAGCAAGGTCCACTCCATTACCGAGGATACGCATATGGCCTGCTCCCCACTCCTTCTTGACTCACTTGTCTGATTTCGTCCATTATGATGATACCTATCCAACACATCAGCAAGATTTCATAGACAGAGGGCCACGGTTTAAGGAACGAAAACAAAATTACAAAAGCGTACAACCCTAAAAAGCACAAGTGCATCCCCTGGAAAAAAAATAAAACAAACTGATATTCAAATATCTTCTTTAGCAGAATAACTACTGAAATCAAACGAATAGAAAGAAGACTAAACTGCTTTTTAAACTGAATAAATCTACCAAGCTAATTCGTCACCACACCCACTAGAGTTGGGGTCAAAAAGTCTCTCTTACTTACCAGATGAGCCCAGAACTTTGAGATTGGAGCATTGTAGAAAATCACGAGCTTTTTCCATAGAGGTACCGACCACTTGTGATTTTCTTCGTCGTAGAATACAATTTTGTGAATCATAAGAGGACAAATAAGCGCAAGTATTATCTAAAAAGGACAGAAGAAAATGTCACAACCAACCCATTGGCGATCAAAGCTATTTATTTTGCATTTTGAGGTCGAACACGAACGCTTAATTAATTCTTGGAAGTTTCAGCATTCATCAGAATCTATATACTCTGCCATACAGATGTGTAAAAATAAGTTTCTATTGCGAACAATTTCCATCCTCGCCCCCTTTAGTGGTCCTTAGTTCCTTAACAGATCTCTTTAGGTAGTGATATGATGTCTAGTGATGCGAACCGACCTCTCTAACAAAAGTGATATTCACAGCATACCTTCCAGTACGGGACTCCAGGCATACCACGTGACTTCCAAATGCTGTTCAAGCTTGACTGACAGCATGGATGCGCTAAAAACTTCTCACCATGCGCTGCAGCGGCCAGATTAAGGGCACACATTCCACCCCACTTGGGTATCTCCCTCTCAACTAACATCTCTGCTAACACCTCGTCCTCGTCATAACATTCATCAAGAACTCCAATGGCTAGGTTTTCAAATTCACTGAAGAGAAATACCAAAGGAAAAAAATTCAAAACAAACAATAGCAAAACAATAAAGAGCAACTATTACAAAGAGATATAAAGCGGTTTTCACTTGAGTGTCAAAAAGTAATTGGGTTTGCTTTGCTACGCTACACGATTGGCTCAAAATCTCGCGCCATTTCTTCATCAAATCAGAATTATAAACCCAAAACCAATCGTGACTCGCTCCCACGTTTCCCGGCGCTTTGCGTCAGCTACATGTATACAGATCGAGTTTTGATTGGTTAATTGGATTGTCTGTCTCCTCTGTGATTGGCCGGAGTGATTACTTTGGTTTTGATTTTACGACACTCAATTGAAAACAACTCTATCGATCAGAAATACAACTTTCTGTCCTTGTCCGAATTCTCCGTTTATACTTCACTAGTGATAATTAAATGGGATCTGCGCATAACGTCGCATCTCCAATCTTGATCCAATGGTAAAAATATAGGTATTAATTATTAGATACGTAATCGTAGTTAGGTCTCCCCAATTAGTATACATTGTATGCTAGCGACTTCGACACGTTAATAAAGTTCTTATCTTAACAATGTTTACCTTGGTCGAGACGAACAACAATATCATGATTCCACGTTCAAACTAAAAAAAATTCTTGTTGGATTAAACATACGTTTAAATGAGTTGCGACATTTAAATTTCTACATTTTAGTACATGATGTAGGACTCAACTTCGTTAGCAATTCTAACACCGAAAAGAAAGATATTCTCAAGATTTGGAGTCATTATTAGCAGTTCACTCTCGAATCACGTTTTCGCAAACTTCACATTGTTCACGTGACCAAGAGATTGCTGATGTCACGTGGCCCACATGTTGATCACGTGCACGACACTATTGATCACGTGATCTACATCTTGGACACATCTCTCACTCTACGTACACTGCATGTTGTTTTAATGCTGTCTTAATCTCAAAATAATCGTCTTCAACTTGATCATGCATGGCTTGAAACAATCTGCACGCCGCCAAGGCATCAGACACGGCCTCCTCTCCCTTCTCCCACATGAACCGTGCTAGTTCATAGCGGTTCATTAACACCGCCCACAGGAACAGTTCTCTGAAAGGCTTCTCAAACCGGGTCGCATTGTGCGCCACTTGCACGCGGCAATTCGCGTCCGAAGGCTGAAATTTCACTGATGGAAACTCTCCACTTTCGTGCTTGGCCAGATCAGGCGCTGCTCCAAACAGCCTTGCGACTCTAGCAGCAAGGGCGTTGGCGTGAGGTGTGTCAACCAGGTACAGCGGCTCATAATAGGCACCAATCAGTTCTTCGATGAGGACACCGATATCCTTTAAGGAATACGGCGAATCCTAGAACGGGAACAATCGCGTAAGTTCAATTGATTTTAGTAATTAAGCCTTTAATAGTTTGAAAGCGCAGCAGCTCTCGTGAGCTGGTAACCTACCGGTATTTGACGTCAAAGGCATTGTTTCTGTGGTTTGTTCTATGGTTCTCTCACAAGTTGTGAGACCTTGCAAAAACCGGTACACGACCCTGTAAATTGGCAAAATTAATAGGCAAACTAAAGAGTTGTTATCGGCATGAAAATGACGTTAACTTACTCTTGTTTTTGATCGCTACTCGACAACAAAACGACCGCTCCTGATCGCCCTAACATGACGACGAGTGCAGGAGGGGAGCAAAGCTAGTTGGATGATAAATCAAGAGAAGGCAACATGGGATGCAAGTATTCTACTGGCTATCTACAAACCGTTTTGACAGAGAAACTCAACCTTGAGCAATTTGGACAGGTTATGCGAATAATTGTAACATCGGATCAACTTAGGAAGGACGCCTTAACAGAGCAGAATCGGAAATAATTTAACTGTAAAAAACTTACAGAAACACCAGCAACGTTGGAAAGAAGAGAATAGAGATGACTTCCAGGGTCCGCCTGCAAAAAAGTATAGCGACAGTGATGGGCGTTAATGGACTCATCAACAACTTAAGCGGGAATATTCAATAATAGTGTGTCACCTGGCCGGTTGATTCATGGGGCAGCGTTTTGAGTTGACAAAACAAACTTGAAAATATACAGCTCTAACTCTAGCGTGGTTGGTTGATTCCATCGCAATGTTTGACTTGACAAAACAAACTTGAAAATATAAAGCTCAAACTCTAGCTATATACTCACCGAATTGTAAAGCTTTCTCAGTAGCGGTAACGTTAGGAAATCCCTCATACTGACTCCATTAGCAAGAAAGAGCCGCACAAAATCAACACGATCTAACTGTAGAGCTTCCAGCATGACTTCATCCAAGCTTCCACTCTGAAAAAAATAGGATTAAACTACTCAGTGAGAGGCTCTACAGCAAATACGTTGATATTCAAACGAAATTGGCCCAGCGTAGGTGAAAGGAAGAACACTCTACAACTTCAAAGCCCGAAAGCCCGTTCAAAGCATGAAAATGTTTTAAGGTCTTTTTTCCAGTATTGTTATGGCTGCATTCGCATTTATTATCATGTCTACATTTAGTTGCTACTGTTGGACATCTATTACCACTCTACAACTTGTTAACAACTCGATAGGTATAAATCTAAATGCATATAACAAACTAGTGCAACATTTGCTTTACCCGGAGAAAGGACTAAAGTGGAAAGGGTGAACAAGCGCTCGGTAACGGGACATTGGCTAACAAGAGTATCTTCGCTCCCAAGGCCTGGTCAAGGTTGGTAGAGGAAACTGTCGTCTCCTCTACCAGCTATGCTAGCGGGGCTCGAAAAATACTTGAATTCCAGCTTGCTCTTGGCACAAGTAGCTCTCAAATCTTTCTTGCCCCGGGTAGGTCTTAGTTTGCTCTTGTAATGATTTAGTTGATGGACGACTTGCCTTATCCCTTGCCCACCGGGCAAGTGAGAATGAAAGGTTTCTTGCCCAAAAGGAAAGTTTCATTTTGGGCAAGAAACCTTTCATTGAATCTACTTGTCCCTGTCGACCGGAAAGCACATTTTTCGAGCCCTGCTATGGCCTGATGCTCAGGTTACGACATGGGCTACTAACACTCTCAAATGGGTTTTCACGCACTGCACGCGTTTCCTCTTACCGGCCAATCACTATCTGGAGTGAATATCTTTTCTTCAGCCACGTCAACTCTGTTCCAAGTCAAAGCCAGTTTCAGTTGATCCATTTGACTAGCTCCTTGTCCCAGAGAATCTATTCTACAGCCACAGTCGCTATCTACGGAGTCTACATTACAAGCACCTTGAGCTGTGAGAGGGAGAAATTGATTAAGGCCCCGACCATACTAACGCGTTTGACTATGAAAACGCAAACTTTTTGATGAAAACGGAGGCTTTCGAAAACGGTTTCAAAAGTGGTGTGTTTTGAAAATGTAAAAAAAAAATGTAAACGCATCGTTTTGAGAACGCTCCGTTTCTAGCGTGGACAGGTGAAAACGGAGGCATTTGAAAACGGTAACCCAAAGAAACCGTCATATACTGTCCGTCGTTTCCATCAGTGTTTTCGGTCGTTTTAGTGTAGACAATAGGCGAAACCGTATCAAAAAGTATACGTTTTCGAATGACAACAAATTCGTGTAGACAGGTCAAAAAAAAAAAAATTGAAAACCCTGGTGTGGTCGACAATGTTTTGCTTCGTTTTGGTCGAGAGGAAAACAGATACCTTAAACCAGCTAAACCGATCTACTGTGTTACAAATATGCATATTCAATGGTTATACTTTCAGGATTACCTTTCAACAATGCACTGAGAATGGCTAGGTCAAGGTCTAGGTTGTTTTTGTCGTCTATCCCGTACACAGTAATCTGGAAAGACAAAAATTAAAGATATTGTAAAACCTACACAAAGAATGCATATGGCAGTGCGATCACTCCAGCTAAGACCACCCGACAAAGTTCAGTGCAAACTGACGAATGAAAACCTGGAATGTTAACAACAGATTTCTAACAAACCATTGATCTCTTAATACTTTATTCAAATACAGAGTACAAAGAGTATTTGAAAAGGAGGACCATGAGGTTATCCCTATTTAGGTCCCCTAACTAAGATTACAATCTAAAATTTAAAATTTTAAAATATCTATCACGTAAATAATCAACAATTTAAAATTTAAAAATTTGAAATATCTGCTAAGTAAATAATTGACAATCTAAAATTTAAAGATTTGAAATATCTATTATGTAAGTAATTAACAGTCCAAAATTTAAAATCTAAAATATCCATGATATCTATAATATTAGGTACTGTGGCATATAATTAATGAATATTCATCCACTTTTTAAGGCTTGATTTGAACCTGTTTGCATCTCAGCAAGCTGCACTACACTGTCAAAGAGTTAAGTAAAATCACATCCTTTGCCGAGTTCTCCGTATTTTAAATGCCTGTTTACACTGCGATCACCTTACAAAATACATATTGTAATCGTTTCTCTTGCATGTTAAAAAGCAACGCAGTTACTAATTCATAGAGGTTACCTACCAGACGCTCATCGTAAACACAGCAGTTCACAATATCTATAATTTTCTGGATGCGTTTCTTGTCTTTGGCGTACTTTGGAAAGAATTCCTCGATTTTTGCAATCAAACGAGGTAGTTGGTCCTCTTTGAGACGGCGAAAACCACTGTGAACAGAAACAGACAAGACAACTCTTCTATTTAACAGTTAGATTATAAGATGATTATTATCACGTGATAGTTGACAAGGGTACAGCCCGAGTCAACTATTACGCATAGAAATCGGGAGTGAACTTAACACTCGTCTGTACCATTGGATGCTGTATTAACTGTTCACAGCCTCTTATTTTCTCAACGATTTGAGAAAATAGAAACACTGTGAACAGTGCCGTATGAATACAAGCAATTAAACTTGCCTATGGCATTCACAGTTATGATGAGCAAAGGCTAAGATGTCTGCAGCTCTCCGAGTTCCTTCTACTACCACGGCAGGGATACCATACTTGACAGACTCTTTTACAGCCTTCAATGCATCTTCTCCTCCTTCAAGGACCACTGTTACCACAGGAACACCAAAACCAAACTCTACAACGAAGTAGTAATGGAAAATTTACCATTAAAGGTTTCTACGTTTCCCCATTGAAACCCTTCAATGACCCCATTACAACACGCTTTTTGTTTGTTTATATTTCAAACTAGGTAACTATCCAAATTTGAGGAAAAACGAACAAATTCCCTTTGACTTGTAGCTTTCGGAAGGGACCCAAAGATGATTCAGACGCTCACGTTTAGAGGTTGTGAAAAATTCGACAGTTCATGTAATTTCAAAATCCTTGGTATAGTGCGATAGCCAGCTCTATAAGCTTTATAAGCTTTATAAGCTCTATAAGCTTTAATTTGATATATGGGTTTAGGTATCAACAATTTAACCCGGATGCACTGCATCCCTTGGACACGAGACGCCTCTAAAGGTGCTCTAAAGGTATACGGTAACCTTAATTTCTTTTCTTTGTAAGACATTGCTAAGAAAGATAATAGATAGACCATGAAGTTTTCTTCCACAGGAAAATAAGCATAACAGATTTGTTTTCAAGCCTCCTTACTTTGTCTCTGAATGTTTGGTTTATCAGCAATGACTCTCTCCAGTCGTGCTCTGAACTGAACCTCTTTAGCTCCACACTGGCCCTGTGTACCATCGTCCACCAGGAGGAAATGGGTGTGGTCAGGGTTGAGTGACACAGGCTTCCCTCTCTGAAATGAATGTTCCACTCTGTACGTGGCTGGATAGCAGCCCTGAAGAAGAAAAACACAAATGAAATACTACATTCCTAACTCGTACTTTTCCCCCAGAAGAGAAAAGGAAATTCAAATAAGTCAACAGGTTTGAAAGTTTTGGTCAATAATTTACTGTACTATGCAGTTTCAGAAAATATCCATACATGTACCTCCCTCCACCCCCCTTACAGAAGTGAATGGCATTTTCTGGGGGTGGGAGATTTTCTATGACCAAAAAATTTAAAGAAACGTATGAGGCTTAATTGGAATTTCCAGAGAGGTGAGGAATCTTATAAAAAATCCCCTCTTTGGGCAAGGTATGGATATTTTCTGGAACTACAAAATATGAACTCTATCAAATAATGTTGCAATCTGTTCTCACCTTTCCCTCTGAGGGACAGATCAAGTGTTCATTTCTCTCTACATATCCCCAAGTGGCAATGCCTATACACCTGATGCGACGGTGACTGGACAGCCCTCCCCACTGCATGGACTGACCCTCCAGCACAGCTTGACCAACAGCTTTCATTATGCCAAGATTCACACCACCTGATGAATAATTAAACAACGGTTGACTACTGCAAAACTATACACAACTACAATGCTGAAGTGGAGGGCTAAGAAATATACCAAGATGCTGAGCCTATGTATACAACACAACATTCTTATTGCAGCTGCTGCTGTGGTCTGCTTAACTTACCAGAGTAATAATATTATGTCTGACCAAATGACAACAAACACAATTAACACTGTGTAACCTATTAAAAATCTTAGTCTTGACCATTTATATGTGAAATAATTTATACTACTACAGCATAATGCATATGCCTCTAACCACCATATTTAAAACAGAGAATGAAGCACAAAATACATGCATTGCTTTTACCACAGAGACACTAAGAGCCCGATATAAGTCAACCATTTTTTTGCTACCTTTATCAGTGAAAGTTCACTTCATACATTTATGTTTAACTAAACCATGTGTATTACCAGTAATAATCCAAGCACCACTGTGTGTTGTCTTGGCAGCTTTGATCAGGCCTCTGTTGAAAATCTCTTTATGATGAGGATCAAGCTTGAAATTCTTGAGACCTCCATGTAAGGATATAACTATGTCAGGCTTCTTTAGTTTCCACTGTCGAATCATCAGCTCCAGTGTCAATTCTGGTCTTGTGTTGTCTGCTAGACGTATATACTGCAATAATAGGAAAACTTATTATATGGCTGACTCCCTGAACAGGCAAGATAAACTGAATCCTACGCTGTGATTAGCTACTCAAGCGGACAAGAAGGTGCTATCTTGCCCGCTTGGGATTACCTGATGTATCAAGTAAGGAAAAATAGTGTTCCTTTTCTGCATAGAAATCCTTTATTGATAAAGCTTGTTTGGTCAAGATGGCTGGATATTGGCCTTATATCTATCCTTATTAAAACTCTGAACTCAGCAACAAGAATAGTATTTTCAAGACTGAACCCAACTGAGTGCATGATGAGCATCCATTCGGAGTGTAAGAGATGCCAGCGAATGGTATGTGCCACTGTGAAGGGTATGGTTTTCAGGCAATTCAGTCTGGGATAGGGTATAGAAATCAAACAGTTTTGGACTAGAATAGGGCATAATTTACTGGAAAAGTGGCCAGTGAATGTACTTTAGTCTAGAACAGGGTTCTTAAATGTAGATTTTATAATAGAAATAGATATTAGGAAGTGAGAACTTCACATAAACAGACTTACAAATCCCGGCAAATTGGTGACTTTGTTGACAGATTTAGTTAGCATGTGTTGGTTCTGCATGGAAAATAGCTATTTTGGGATAGGGTAGGGGTTTCAGGTGCCTAGTCTAGAAGAGAGTTGCAAAATCAAGCTGATCATGGTCTGGTATGGGGTTAGGGTCCCAGTGGAACAACCCCACCCAAAGATTTACAGAGTACCTCCCCCGCAATTGGAACATAAACTTATTAGCTCAGCCAACCAAAATAATTGTCTGTTCCAATTACTTTCATTATTTTCTTTTCCAATGGCTAACATTTATCCAAGCTATTCCATGATCAGTCCTATCTCTAGCAAAGTCAGATTCCTTCATGTCAAACTCATTCTGGTGGCCCGGGCTGAAGTCATTGCAGTCTAATTTTGGTTGGCTTAGAAGCTAAAGATACATAATGAAAAACTTCTAGTCCTAGAAAACTACATGTAGCATTCAAACCTTAGCAGGTTTCAGTGATGAATTGTATGCATTTGTAAATTTGATGTGTCCAAAACCATTTGTAGGAAACTCTTTTACATCATCCTTTGGTGACCAGT
>Ga0126338_10000083_pt1 | contig 32299 bp, 18 predicted proteins | sample OrbCmetagenome_2_FD_92529 | JGI IMG/M metagenome (GOLD analysis project Ga0126338, IMG submission 92529) | Coral microbial communities from Petempiche,Puerto Morelos, Mexico - Orbicella C C metagenome | ecosystem: Host-associated > Invertebrates > Cnidaria > Coral | place: Petempiche,Puerto... | reverse complement strand
TAAATTATTTAATTTGATTGCGAGTTTGCAGTATTTGTGAAGGGGTTGTTTCCTCGCAAAATATATTTTTAGATCACATAATGGAGTTAAATTGATCAACTGTCGACATCTTGAGTATCATGTAACAACCTAGGCCCTAGTTTTCAGCCCACCCCTTAATCAAAGGGCGATTTAATTAATTCCTATCGGAATTTGGAGCCCTTCTCAACTGTTTACCTAAACGGAAGAATTATCTGAAATAAGCGGTATCAATGAAAGGTCTGGTCTGAGAAGTACGGTGTCATATGTTGGCGCAAGTCTGGACCGGAGCAGGCAAAATCACATATTTTTGTCTTGAATAGGATAAGAGGTTCACAACCCGACCCACATTTTCGGAAATCTTCCTCTAACCGGGCATTCATCTAAACCTCCCAACGAAACGAAAACAAGAGAACTTCGAGATCAGTCACAACTTATGATATCATGTTTTGTGTTAACATCTGTCTTCATCCGCAGAGGTTACACAACAATTATCACGATCTATCAGCGGCCGATTGATTCATAGCTGACTCGAGCCATGATCACGCTGAATTGCCAATACGACCACATTCAAGGCTCTACACACACCCGCACTCAATTCCAAATATACCTAAAAACGTTAACGCAATGCTTTTTTTCAGTGAATCAGTAGTGCTAATGAGCTTAAATTCGGCTTCTGGAGAATTTTCCTCCAGGTATTCTGAACACGGAAGCTCTTACTTGTAACGCACAAGGAAGACAAACTCGACACCAAGACGAGGATAGAAACTGTACGTGCGGCTCTATTGACCTCTACTTTTATAGAGTCGCACATCTCTTATTGTTGTCATTTTCCCGTCGAATTGGAGTTAAGATTTCGTTCTCTTTTTAGGTTTTGAAAAAAAGACCATCGAATAATGCGCAAATTGACACTTGTTTCTTATGTCACCATGACGAGGTCATTCTTGCGTGTCCGGTGATAACAAATGGAGGTGGGACTTGTTCGGATGTGCGTCATAAATACATGGGAGGCAAAATAAAAGCTTGTGTCGAAGAAGAGAGAACTCTTTCGACCATTTCAATCCCAGCGGACAGGAGTGCTATCAGAGAACAAAAGCAGTACAAAGTTATTAAACTTCAATCAATCTGGTCTAATTTTGCGGCTCACGATCGCTGGCGTTGGTGGGAAAGATGTATGCTAACTACCTAAAGCTCACTGTAGTTATCGCGAGTTTGATGTTTGTTACGGGGTTTATTGCCTTGATGGTCTTGTCTACAACTAAAGTGCTTCCTGCTCAGAAAGGGTTAAACTTCGAACAAGCGACTTGCCGTGTAACACACAGTGAAATATCATGTGCAACAAGCAACTGCGGCGATGAGAGTAAACACGTTGAAACTTCTCGATGTCTTAAAGTTTACGTGCTCTGTGAAGATGACAAATCCATAAACAAGAATAGAAATGTTTCCAACGACAAACAAATCGGGTATTTGCTACGAAAAGATGTGCATCACTTGAACGACAAGGTAAAACTTCACACGGATTTCTAATAGTATTATAAATATCATCGTGTTCGGTTCATGATAATTTAGATTTGCAAACTTTTATACGCAATAATTTTTAAACCTCTTACAAAACCTTCTAAAATTATTAAATAATACCTGAAAGCATCTAAAGATTTCTTAATGATCTTTCTACACCTTTTTGCCTCCCTTCAACGAATGTTCAACGTTAGGACTCGAGGCACGTTTAACGTAACAGTTGCATGCAATATTGCACCGTGTCACAGCGCCTAGAATTGTGCAGATGTGCATGCAAATTTACATGAATGTCACTCTTGCGAGCTTTATTGAACTTACTCACGTGACCGGAATGCGTGACTGAACCTGAAATAGCAGTCTCGTGCACGACATGCAGAGTTAATATGTTGAAACTAAAACTTTTTTCAAGAGGACATCAAAAAGCGAAATAATGAGAAGAACAGATTGATGATTCAATGTGAACAAGAGTTAGCTAGAGTTGTCTAGACGAGACGATTTTTAAAATTAAAAAAAAAAAAAGGGAAAACGATCCGAACCCTCGCTCAATTGACTTCCTTGACCTTCTTCAGGTAGTCTCGTCAGCACACGTAAGTTCTCGTGTGGTGAAAACTTCTCAAAGTTTCATGCGAATCGCCTAGACTCATTTCTTTCTCCGTAAGCAGGTGTTGTCAGTGTGCACGTTTTCTCAGCTTGATAACTCTTGTTCAAAACTACTCCTGGTCGACTGTCTGCTCAATCTTCTGATCAAATTTAAGAGTAGCGACAATGCAATTAAGTCAAATCTATATTAAGTGAACGTGTTAGTCACACTGAATGTTTTTGATAAACAGTATCCTTCAAACATGCGAAGTTTATTTCAACCCCTCAGTGATACTGAAATACAATCAATATAAGTTCAATATAAATCAATATAAGGGACCGCCCAGTTACAGTTTAGTCTTCAGTAACAAATAACGAGTTACATTTTTTCGAGTACCTGCGTTTCAGCCAATTTCACACAGAACTTCCTAAAGACCATATCGCTACCGTAAATTTTTGTGAAACACATATGATAAGCCTCGTTGAGTTTTCGTTGTCGTGTGAACTAGCAGGCCATGGGCCAGGGCAATGAGGGATGTTTATAAATTTTCAATGTATTTTTAACTCAGTAATTTAGTTTCCTCAGGACAGAATTGCCGATAAACCCTTTTTTCCTGTAAACAAAGTTAAATGTTAGGTCAGTAGTTCAATCCACTTCCTGTAATAAATCCCATACTTTCCACATAATTCAATACGTTATCAATACCATACTCTGAAGGTAGCCATCATTTTCGAACGCTATATGTCAGAAATCATAGCTCTAAAATTACTAGGAGAGAAGTAATGTAGTTAAATAATATCATTTAACAGTGCTCTCTGCCATCATAATATCCCGGTTTACTTTTATTTGATCCCCAAATTTGCATTCGTCCCCTTCTTCTTGAAACAATCGCCAGTCTTTCGAGGGACTCGTGCTCGTGCGACACGCTCGCTTCGCGTTCCTCCCACGTGATCTCACCCATGAGCGTGTAAGAATGAAGAGTGAATAAATAAATAAATCAATAAATCAATAAATAAATGATAACTAATAGATATCTGACATATGCATGTCCACAATTTCTTCTTTCCAGTGTTCCTATGAGATTGCTCCAAATATCAGCCATTCAGACTCAGACACCAGTCGAAAAAACCTGGAAGAGCTTCAGCAGCAGAAGGGGAAGCCTGGATCGACATTCAAGTTCTATCGCAATCCTAAAGCCCCGGATGAAGTGGTTTACGAGAATCACAGCAAAGAAGAATACAGACATGTTGTGTTACAGAGCGTATTGTGGCCCGTTGCTTTAATTGCACTCTCGATTTTGATACTAATTTCGGCCATGTGCTTTTGGCCAACTCGTAGAGAGTACAGGAGAATTCCATGAGTTATTAGCGAGTAAAGTACATTGCAGTTACAAAAGGGTCTAGGTATGACAAAAGTCAGTGGCTCAACCAGCTTGTTAGTCCCAGGCCGTCACAATTCAAGTAAGAAAGAGAAAGGCAAATATCAAGACAATATTGTAAGCAAATGCCAGATACAGATACAGATTTCAAAGGAACATGTTGATCGCTATATGAAGTTTATTATGTTATTGGAAGAAGACTTGATATCAATCAAACTTATTTTGGAGAGACTCTATGAATAACTATTTTTCGTCAAGAAACTTTCAAACTCAGGCTTCACAGGGTGAATCTATAACAGATATCTAGAGAGCGACTGAGTTATATTTTGTTAGGGGTTCTTATTTCTAATTCTTAGCCCTTCCTGGATGTGGTGCATCACGAGGAATAAATATTTGTAGCTTTGGTAGTTTGTCGACGCATTTGTTATTGCTTTTGATAATTCGACGAAGAGGCGACGGTTGGAAATGATACTTTTGGAATTTGCACGGTTCTTAAGTCATTAACAATTTGAATTTGGGGCGGATCTAGGGGAGTTCAGATCAGTGGAACCCCATAAATTAAAGAAAACGAGACATTATAACACGTTGGCTTGGTCTCAGAATACCGAAATTCCCATTTCCTACAGGAGCTCAATTTTAAAAATGTTCCGAAAGAGGATGCCAGCGGACCCCCGTAAAGGGGACGCCTTCGGCGTTCCGTATCTCGATTCCCCTACTCTAAAATCCCGTATCCGTCCTGGTGAATTGAAGTTAATAATTTCTTAAGTTAACCCCAAGTTAAAAAAAAAAAAGACAAAGAAACGAAAACATTAATCTACGTACAGTTCCTGGATGACGAACTTTATTCATTCTATTCGTCTGTCCACCGACTTAAAGGGGAAATCAAATCAAGGTTTAATCATTTTTCTCAGTAACAATGAAATTAAAGGAAAGATGATCGATGGATTTTTGCCTTAACTATCATATAGTCTCTTTCTTTAGTATCGTGAGCGTGACGATACGTCCAAGCAGATTGTCTTTGTGAAGTCACTAAGTTTCTCGAACTGAATATATCTGGCATCGTGCTACTGAAATTGGACGATTTTCGCTGGATAATTTGACTAGCAATGTTTTCTCTTGCTGGTGAACTACCAGGGTACGCAGCATAGGTATTCAACCATGATTCATCGGCGCCCTGTTCGCAGACCCTCTCGGTTTGGGTAACTCTATTTCTCTTGCGCCATCTTCTTCCTTTCCTCTTTTCTTCCTCGTGTACGAACGGGATAAAGCTTGGCACTTCCTTTATCGACGGAAAGAGTACTTTATTACTTTTGTTAGGAGGTACAAAATCAGTCGTCAATTGCCTATTGTCTTTTGCGGCGCTTGGGAAGACAATTAATGGAAAGACAAGTTTGTCTCCATTATATGAGTCGTCTGACAAGTAACTGTTTCTTTGATTCAAGTTTGCAGCAGTATCCTGGTCTCTCAAGTACGTTTCTTTATTTAGAAGCCCCTTTGCAAAATTGTCATGTTGCTCTCTTCTCGTTGCTTTTTCAGCTGAACAATCATCAAATAAATTCGAGTGTTTAGTTGACTGATCCGTCTTTACATTTACACTCAACAGGGGTCTTGATTTGAGGTCCATTTTAATTTCCCTCTTGTTATCAATGATCGCTCTCTTGGGTTCCGCGTTTTTATGTCTGTAATATATTTTAGGATGTAAATTTCGGAAAGGGTTTTCCATTCGTTCCATATCAGTCTGTGATGAAGTTTCATCCATGAAGATGCTACTGCTTTCGTCAGATGAATGAACCTTTATATCAATCGTTCCTGAAATTCAGTTACAAAAAGTGATGTCAGTGATTAATGACAATATTCAAAATATGGCTCTTAAAGACATGCGAGCGTCGTAAGTCTATTGTAAGATCGCGAGGCGAGCCATGCTAATCGTGTAGGGACTCCACTTGGAAAAAGATGTCAACTTTGATTCCCTCGAGGAAAAGTTAGAAATTAAGAGGTTATAAATGTGTGCATCCTTTATCTAATACTCCCCACAACTTCGTTTTTAAAGAGAACTCCAAATAAACTATTAATATGTAAAAATTGCGACATCCTTTCTAAAAACGCATTCAACCAGTCAAATTATCAGAATAGCATATCAAACACATTAATTTGTAGTCTGGTGTGTGCTATTTTGTCTTGACGAAGTGATTGATATTTCCGCCATCATGAGAGACGTATATATATATACAGATAGTAGAGTTTAATATACGGGTGGAATAACCGACAACAAGTTGATGTTATCACAAGTCCATGCAATAAGGTTTTGACGCTGAAGGGATATTGCTTATAAAGTGAAGTCTCTCATGTGTGCTTCTGCATCTTAGCTATTACCGAAATAAACATATGCCTTTACTTTCAGAAAGGAAACGCGAACATTTTTAGCCTTCGTTTCTAAGACTTCTTGTCGCGTTTTACGATGGAACCCTTGCTGTTCCTTACCCGGTAAATATTTCGTGTTTTACTCTCTCCGTCTTGCTGATCATGACAAACAGGGGTCAAGAAGCTCTGCCAAAATGACAGAGCAAAATTTACAGTACTATTCTATGTAAATTACGTTCAACCTTGTCGTGAAATTCACTGTCGCACTGATTCAAAGGGAGACTCGATCTTCTTTCTGTTAAGTTACATTGATTCTTGCACTACCTTGGTTTTCTCGAATGGTTGTCGACGGCGAGTGATGTAAGTAACAACATTTGAATTTTTCCAGCGAATGATACAAACTCACCGTTTCTCCGCATCGTCTTTACTGTCGTGTTTCCAATCGACTGCGACGCTAATTTCGCCAAATATCAAACATATAGGCACTGCGCACTCTAAAATGCCCTGCTGTTTAAATTCTGTAGCTTGGAAACGCCTCTGTTTTGGCAAGGTGTGCAAATATACGTTCGACGACATGAAGTTTCCTTTTCCACAGAAATTAATCAAGCTTTTTATGATAAGTATGAATAATTATCACTTTGGTTCCTGTTGACGGCCCAATTTTATCAAAGCAGCGATCAGTAGTTGTGCAGAAAAGAAAAGATTAAAAGTCAACGATCGATTCTATTTCAAAGGAAAGAAAATGGCACGCAATATATAGAATTTGCATATTCCACTACTTTGTACTCAGCGATGTCTACAGCTCATTTGAATCTCAAGGAGCAACTTCAAATTACAAGAATATATTGTTATGTTTTGCTCCTCGCCATGGTGAACAAATGCATTAGTGGCCAAGACGTGTATAGGGACTTTTTTCGCAAGTTTTGCTTAAGTTCAAGTCAATAAACAACTGGTTGTTAAGCCATAAACTTGTGTATTTAGAATCCTCTAAAAAGAATATACACTTGGCGAAAAATTGCTGAATTTGAGAGAATGATTAAGATAAAGAAAACATAATTTAACTCATCATCGAAACTGGAATATTTCTCAACACGTTTGGTATCCTAGATTTCGTTTATCACCCAGGGCCATGGGCAATACGACTTGATATATTTTTACATATGACAAAGTATGAAGTCACGTGAGTAATAACCAGCGATCCTCAAATTAACTTACTTTTTCATGGTAACTTCCAAACATGGTGTAAAAAACAAATCAATAAAAAATGTGGGGAAATAGATTTAGACATTAGCAAATATGCCAAAAAAGGAGGGGAAAGCTCAGTGCGTACAGTTTGGTCTGTTAGCCGCATTGTTTAAGCCGGTATTCGCCATGTGAGTGAAAATACCTCGCATCTTGAGCTGACCCACCTAAGGGGCTTATTTCAAAACATCAATTCTCCTAACCCTATTACAAGCCGATTAAATTATTAATAATTTTATTTTATCAAATCATGGCCTGTTTACTTATTCTAATTATAGGGAGAAGTTGTCCTTTGATCATTGTTGTCAACTGAAGGGGCTGAATAGAACTCTGTGCTTCGGGCTATTTGTGAGAGCAGTGTAAGCAAAACTGTACGCTTTAGGGCTTTCATGCTGACTCCTTTCTTAATTTAAAGCGTTAAATAAATCGATACAGCTTTTAAGGGAAAGGTTGTCCTTCAGAAGTGCAAAAACTTAACCGACATTTGCAAAAGGTATCATGATATGGTTAGTGGTAGCTTAGAGTTGTTTGAACAAAGTTTACAGTGTTTCAGTCCAAAAGAAGCACACACAACAAATCACAGAAATTTATGATTTGCAATTCAATCGTTCGGAAAAACTGTGAGCCTCGATCAACCAGGCCTACCCATAGTGCCTTTCGGTATTGTCCCGAAGACTTTTACACTGTTTAAGAAAAACCTTAGTCAAAACAGCTGTAAACAGATAAAATGGTCCAACAAGAAATGGCAGGCCACAGACATCATTTGCTGATCGAGAAAAGCGACAAGTTAATCACTTAACCTCGAGTGTTCTCTTGGAAATAATTTCCGAGCATACATGTGTGACATACACGAGGAATCCGATTGAAGACGATGGAGATTCTTATAGCGTCTCCACGCTATCAAGAGACGTCAATTAACTTTAATTCGGCCTGGGAGCGAGGCCTAAAGGACACAAACAAAGGAAATCGAATAATTAATGAACATGCTTACTCGTGTCTCTAGTTTGTGCCTCAAGACCTAGGCAATAGACTGTCATCATATCTTGACCTATAGATAGGTACTTACACTTTGTTTAAATACGCTTGCTTCGTCAGCTATACAAATACACAATAAAAAGAAAGACAGCTGATTTCTACAACCTCGCTATCAATATGAATTTTTCTGTTGACAGTAGCCTATTAATGTCTCTATAGCAACAGTATTTCACCTTGCACTTGCTGCACGAGAGTCCTTTGTTTAGCTGACAACCAGATCAACAGGAAGAAACACCCTTGACTCAGGTTTATCAACTCACAGCGGTCTTATAAATGAGCAATATCAAACACTTGTGTTTTCTTAATAATGTTCAAGTAAGAGCGTGAAAAATAGTTTAGTGATCGACCGTTTGCCATGCACCAAACCACCAGAAGTTCTTCACATGATCGAGGTAAGCTACCGTATTTAAGTAAGACTAATCTGCCTCATAAAACGGCGACAATTTTGGTTTTGAAATCAAAGTTCCTGATAGGTTTTCACAGACTAAAGCAAAAACTACTTTAAAATTAGTTTAAAATGGTAGCTATGTTAATTAAACGTAATCGCGCAGCTTTTATTAGACATTAATCATTTTAGGATCTAGGCCCCAGTGAGTGGCTATGTTACACGGACAACGCCTGTCCTCTTTCATATAACAATCTCGTTTGCTGTAATTTTATGACCGCATTTCAATTCAGTGGTGTGTTTCTAACTCAACGTAGAATTAAACAACACAAGGTTCCTATCCAGAGTAGGATTAATATATTCATTTTCACAGATTAATATCAGTACCATGTTAATTAACCTTTTTTAGATTACGTTGAATGTTCTCTGGGTTCGTGTGGTTAGCCTCCTGAATTAATGAAGCACTTGTAGAAGGGAAGCAATATTTTCGGCGCCGATTAAATTACGAATCAATTGTTACGTGGGGCTAGGGGTGGATATAATCGTTATGCACCTCTCCTAATATTCCTAGAAACCTTCGCCTTGATTAAACAGCTAGTGTGTTCTAAATTTTAGTAATGCCATAGTTTTTCTTGCTTATAACTACTTATCAGACTTTCTTACTCCGTCTGTATCGAACACTCAGCCCGTAACCATCATTTGATTTAACCTAAGTGCAATTCCGTCCAAAGGAAACAAAATTAAACTATCCAATTTATGTTAATTTTATTAATTAATTTTTTTTCAGTTAAAACGTTTTCTAACAAACAATAATACTGATTATCAACATCGCTTCTGCATCTGCCTGTTTCTCTAGTGAAAACCCGCATTCCTGTATTTTTTTTAGAACAGTAAGCAATCAAATGTTGATAAGCTGTATTGGGGAATGACTAACGACGACGAAATATTGATTACCCATCAAACTATTTTCCCTCTCAATTTGTCATCATTCTAGAATTATAGCCGCAAAACCATCGTGCGTCATTTAAAAACACATTTTTGGACTGAGCAACCTGCAATATCCCAAAATAAACGCCGTCGTTCCATTAGCCTCCATTAGCCTCCATTAGCCTCCATTATCTGATTACCCGACAACTAAATTAAAACTCCCAAACTTTTCGTTAACATGTTATTGTATTTGTCCATCTTCAGTCCCGGAATTGCAATGAAAAAGAACAAGTTACCCCGGACTGAAAACATTTATTACAAGATGAACAGAAACTGTCAATATTTAAATATTTAAGAACACCCTTATGCGATTAACAGAAACATCAGTTCAACATCTTTAAGAAACTCACCTCTAGGATACAGGTGACTTTTTGTCTCGAGGCGCCTTTGATCGTAAATCAGTTCGTGTGACATCATCATGAAAATTAAATTTCTTAATTAGTTAGAGTCATTTGTGCTTGGTAGGACATGGCTATGCTGTGCAGTGTCTTCGACTCCCTCTAAAAACTGAGAAGGACTCGGCTTTGCTCTTGATTTTAAGGTCAGTTTTCCTTAATATGAATTGCTCTTGATTATAGTTGTAATCTGTGGTTACTAGGCAGATTTGACAAGTTTTCCTGCCTCCTAACAACCGCTTGGATAAAACAAGAGTGAATTATGTATATGACGCAGTTAGTGCTATGCAAGCTTATGCAACTCTCAGTGAACGGAAATGATAAGCTTCCTATTTACATGAGACGGCACTGGTTTCTTCATTTTTCCTTTTTGGTAATGATAGGTAGTTTTCTTCTTTGATTTTCAAAGAAGATATTTCTTGATACAAGAATCGCTACTGTTACTACATGACAAGTGCAGCAAAGCCAAACAGGAACTAATTATCCTTCAATATCAATTTACTTCAACCCCACGCAAGGAACGCGCAAATGCGCACTTAATGATCGAAATACCGCTAAGACAAAAATACCTTGGTACGGAAACCGTTCGTAACGGACTGATTACGTCACACTAAACTACATGACGTTAGTTGACATCCGGGAAACCATCAGCAACGGAAACAACTGGGTAGATAAACTGATGTTGCCATTGAGGTGGTGGTGGAGGAGTGGGGGATTTTATTTTCGAGGCGGCGTTGAGTATTTTTACATTTCCTTTTCTGCACTCTCACTTGGCTAGGAATAGCAGCATGTACTGAATTAGCACGTGACGTGATGTGACTGAGCCAACACGGCAAGTCTGTCTTTAAGCTCAATTAACTTCCTAACGAACTGATGAACATTGAAACGACATTAGCATTTAGTGGGAGATATGGGGCTAGAACGAAAATAACTTGTCGTGGATACCCGACATAAACAAATACAAAACTAGTAAAAGTATTTTAGACCATAGTTGATAAGACTGCAAACTGGTCAATTCCTCGTCTTACATTCTCTGGACTCAAGATATTCAGATCAACAGATGGTAATACGAGGAGCTGTTGAAAATAACAGTTTTCGAGCCTATGTTCAAATCTCTCTTTGATATTGCGATCAATAAAACAACCTCGATGACGTAAAAACGTCGCTTTGAGATCTTTGAATACCACTTCAATAATAACAAGTCATTTGTTTTTGTAATAAAGAATTGTATTTTACATGCTAAGGAAATAGTTTCTGTTCAAATGCCGCGTTAAATCAACTCTGGACAATTCGCAGCTTGAAAGTAAATATTCCATGTTCATCCCTATGTATTGACCTCCAACTACACCATGAATGCAACAAAAAGTGATATCTTTTCAAATGTGGTAGGATTCTTACTCAGGCATCCGTAACAATGAGCTGTTCATTTGTCTTTAACAAAGGCCTATTCATTGTTTACAATATTGACGTTTTAAGAAAACAAAGGAACATTTCGTTTCTCGATATCAATAAAGTTTACCTGTGGAAAGTTTTTGCAGTGAGCTCTCCTTTCCTGAACGAAAAAACCTTATGGACGAAAACTCTTAAATATAATTAAGTTTACAGTCTGTGGTCATTTTTAGTGAGATCCAAGTTATCGAGGGTACATTTCGTTGGCGATAATTACAGAAGTTATTGTTCAGCTCCTGTTGACAAGTTAAAATATGCTAAATCTCCAATTTTCATTTTCTTTTAGAAGTTACAGAGCTTTTTGAAAGTTTTGTTTATTATGTGTCTCTTTGTTTGATTTTAACCTGCATAAACCGTTTATGTGAACAGTATGGTCTTATTAATGTATGATTAACAGTTTCGTTGTGTAAATTTTTGCACCTCACAACTGAGTCTAGTCAACAATGCAGCACAAAGCACGCGTTTCTGTGAGAGTCACTGCTCGCGTTGTCAATTTACAGTATAACACAGCTTCAAGTTATTTACCCCCACGGCGCGAAATAACTTCCAGAACATTGTATAACTTCTGCAAATGCATGCCTTTTTTTACCATCAACATCTTTAACTGTCTGATAATTATGGAGCGAATAATCATGATCTTGCATGTTATCAATAAGTACATATTTTTACACCTAACAAGTCTTGCAAACGATGTACAAATAGCCCTGTTTGAGAGAGCCATTGCTTCGTCAATGCAAGTGCTGTACAACCTTTTCCAAGTTGTTGACAATCCTAAACAACTTAAGAACTGACGCGAAATCTATACAAAGTTCTCCAAACGAGAGACTAATAAAAGACTACCGTCAGCTGGACCGATTTCAGACCCGTTGTGTTGCGCAGGAAATCTCTTCCTCCTCAGAATGAGATTACTTCGACTGTTTACATAAGTCCTCTGATTAGAGATTTGACATTATGTACAATCTTTGCGATGGTTAATTCGCGTTAATACCATCATGTTCCGCCAAAAATTCTTCGTTGTCGTAAATTATGTTCATATTAATATCTTCCTTTGGTGATATGCCATTGCGATGAAGCGATGGAATACAATTCGGCCTTTCAAAACGCTGCCTTTCCAGCTCTAAAGGAGGGAGATTCGTCGACAGCCGGGGAGCTCGAGGACCTTTCTTTGATGAGTCACTTCTAGCACTTGGCGATGACTCTCGGCGATCGCGCGGAGAACGATTTCTAAGTTCAAGCAAAGGTGCGTCGCTTAAAGATCTCCAGCGATATCTAGGACCAGTGGGATCATCAGTCTTTTCAGGGTTTTCCAGTTCTGCAGGGCAGCTTTGCCTCTTTGGACTGCTGCTCGGATCAACACGTATTGAAGGCAAGGGGTCGTTCGGTCGAGTTACCGAAGCCTTTCTCAGTAACACTTCGTCAAAATGAACATTGGAATCACTGACATCTTCTTCTGCACGCTTTCGTATTATTTCAAGCAATTCCTTGGTATGTTCCTCAGTAGGTCTGTTGCGTAACGCTCGGTTTTGAATTTCTTCCGTGTTCCTCATCTTAACTGTCCCTCTCGCTACGCTTGCAGCAAACTCAGTATCCGAAAAGGATAGGCAAAGGCAAACACCAAACACGATCTTGCTATGGGAACGATCGCGGATGACTCATATATCCCAGTTTAACGTATTGTTTGTGAAATTATATGTTAAATGTACTTAGAAACTTGCGTCAAACGACCAAGTATGACTCTGCTTCACTGAATTTCCACAGAAAACAAACGTAACTAGCGACAGCGGTTCTGGTCAATTACTAAAACCAGGCGGAGGCGGCCGTTCAATAACCAATATCACTAACTACAGGAAAACTGGCGAAGGTAATTAGGAGAGTCAGGAAGCTAATGGTTGGCTAAGTGTGACCTCTTATCGGCTCTTTGTTCCTCCGCCTGAAGGGGTTTAGAGTAATTAATTTTCAGTTATGCTCAGAATGAAAATTGATTATTAAATGAACACAGCACAATAGGATTATACGAGATTTATTTAGCGCTGTTCTCTATAATTGTAGCTCTAACTAATAGCTGGGCTAAGGTTTCAATTTCTCAAGTAATTTGACAGTTAGTAAAGATGGTAAGATTGCTTATACATAGGACCTTACTTGACCTCCAAAATATTCAATAACCTGTGACTATAATTAAAATTTTCCGAAGGTTCGAGAAAAGTTGGTTTAAAGGAGAAAATAAATTGATACGGTCTTACGGCAATTGACAACAAACGTTGACGAAATGTCGCTCTCAGTTATAAAAAAGCGTTAATTCAATCGTCTCATGATCATTGACTACAGACAGTTAAGATATGGCTAATTAAAATGGAAACTTCATTCATGACAAAACATTGAACTCTACAAAGGCACAACCAAGGAAGTGAGTGTAATTACAAATTGGGAATGAAAGCCAGAGAACTTTTCTTTTTGTCCACATGAGCTATGTTATGACAGTGTTCATTGTGGTATTTCAATTAGCCTTTTAGACTGATGCTCATTATTTTCAGAATCTCGCCAACTACAGTGCAATAAAGTTCTACCGTAAAAAAGCTACTAAAATTTGACAAAGTGTATTCCTTAAGAAAACAGTATTTTCAAAGACTGCTTGCAATAAATTTTGCCAAGAGGCTTCCTTTTCAGCCTTTTGAGAACAAAAAATTTGTACAAGCTTTGTGCAATACAATTCACACCTCTTAAAGGTGTTCATTAATCCGTTGAGCAACGTTTTCACCTTTGTTTGCGTAGCACATATATTTAGGTAACTCTTTTGTGATGCTGATATTTCCTGCCTCTTTATCGCTATATCTTCTTTAAGGACGTTTACACAAAGCATACATTAGCATAGAGACTCGCCCGTCTGAGAAAATAACCGAACACAACTGGAATACCGGCACATGCCAATCAAACTGAGAGAACTTGACGTCTTCATTGTGTTAAAATCTCCAATTGTTGTGAAAAGTAATTAACTCATGTGAATTTGGCAATCGTTTTTGTGTTGATGTAGTAAACATTCAATAAAAGTCCACTAAGTTATTGTCTTTTTGTACGCTACTTAATCCAGTTATCATCGCACAAGGCTAATTCAGGATCTTGTGGTGGGGTCAGTAATTTGGCGAAACTTTCGGCTGAACTTTTTTCCATGGTCATATATAATTCAGCTCGCTTACCTTTTTGGAGCTGTCCCTCTGCAACTACTGAATTATCATTTAAGGGATTTTTTTCTTTACGTTTGATAACACTAATTAGAAATAGAAGCGGCACTGGCTTCGAAAGCTGATAAGGTCAGAGATACTTATAACTACTAGTTGTTTCGTGGTCTTGCGGTAATTTGTATTTGGCTGCGTGACCAAGAGGCCAAATGAATACTCTACAGCTAGCCAATAGCATAATGAATCGGCAGAAATTCAATTGACACGGGGCACAGCACTTAGCCATGCTGCATTTCTGTTTCCAGTGGTTTACTCTTACGACACAAAGAACGGCTTGCCATTTATTTCAGTACAAAGAGTGTAAGCCAAATATTCATTATAACATGGCAAAGGCCAAGAACGTTTTTTTTGTTTTGATATATATATTGAGAGTATTTCATTGGCATAAAAAAGCATGCATTTCGATTGATCATATGTCAACTAGGATTATGGAGTGTACTATTGGTATAATATCTACACTCGAAGTCAGTGGTAATTTAATTTGCTGTCAATGCCGCATAATCATAACAGTGGCAGTTACAGGTATTAATTGATCGACCTCTTGAACAAATAACCAAGGGTACGATAAACGGAAAGTCTGACCGCAGCACCTAGCAACCATAATCTTGTTTGTCGCGATCATTGATGCATGTACTCTGCCGTTTGATTAACGAGAAATTCCCTCTTAGTGGTCTCTAAACATTCTTATGACGATGGTATTTACGGCCTAATTTTTTCTATGCTTCAGACTGAACCCTGGTGCAAAACTTTTCTCGCACAGATGAGCCATAAAACAAGAATTCAATTTACACGACCTGAATGTAGATCAGTTGTAATATTTGCAAGGGAGCAGCACATGATCGATGATGCCTGATTGTCCATTCGTCTTTGTTTCGGTATGTCGAAGAATTTTAACAATTTGTTTGCGTATGGATAAAAAGATCAGCACATCAAGGCAGCAGAAGCTGAATTATTTCGATTGGGGCTTTCGAGCATAGATGATTTAATGAAAAGTATGTAATAATACAAGTATATTACATGTTACAGTAACCGACTGACAAAACTGATGAGTCAAAAGTGACATGAAAATGTAATGCAAAGTGTCATTTCAAGTCATAATTGCCAAAGTGATTACATTTTTTCTACCTTCCAATGCAAATAATTTTGTATCTGAGGTGCAAAAGTTTCTTGGTCATTCATCTTCAGTCGCTAAGGTGTTTTAGTGTCGCATAGGGGAACCGGGGAGTAATTTAACCACCACTAACCAATGGAACGTCTGCGTGGAGAGACTTCAACATGAGCCGAGCTAAATTTAATCTGTCCCATTCGAACATTCTACACCTGACATCTATGACCTGCGTAGTTAAGCAATTTGAATTGAATTGCATGTAGCCAAGCAATTCAAAAATGCCTCAGGGTTAGTACAAGAGGTGTAAAAAAAAAAAACGCTTCCGTGCGATCTGATGCTCTTTTTTAGAGCACCTGATCGCTGCAATTCAAGTAAAACAAGAACACTTTAACTCGAAAGAAATTGTCTCCAGGCTTTAAATAACTTCAAACACGCGCAGGAATCCGCAGGATCCATGGATCAGTAATCGCGATAAACCATTCAGTGGTCGCTAGGTGCAATCTGACGGCTTGTTTTGTACCCTTGGCGACCGGTTTAAGAGGTCTGTTATAACTCCTCGGTTACTGCTACGTGGGGCATATCAGTATAAACAACAAGACTCTAGCCTGATTGAGTATAAGTTATTATAGCAATAGCACAGGCACCAATCTTCTATCGATATCTTTACTCGTGTACTTCACTGAGCTCTAACACGATAATGACCAAATTTCGATAGCCCGCCCTCGGTTTTAGAAATGGGTGAGAGCAGTTGGAAACGCAATCTGTCGATTAGCTCAAAGCAACAGAGAATTATACCCGCTATGAGAGGTATGTGTTATTGAGTTTACACTCTCTGAAACAAATCCATTACAGGATTTTTAATTAATCCTCGACGGAAGAATGGTTTATCTGACCGATTAAAATTTGCCGTTCAAAGTTTGATAAATAACTGATCCAAAGAAGGCAAGCCTCTTTCGTTACAAACGTTATAACCACTTGGGAAGTAAGGTACAATCTAGGGGAGGTCTTTTAGCTTGAATACAACAGAATGCTAGTTATGAAGATAATAACTTAAAGAAATCAATAGATACTTGGTATAGCACTAAGCCGATGATGACATTCAAAACCAAATACTTTTGGTCAAGGCAAACATCCACATTGATCAAAATCAAAGTTTCGATTAGACAGAATATAGTCCTTACTTCTATGATAATAACTATACTGTAAGAGATTTGGTTCTAAAAATTTTTAAATTTTTAAATTTTTAAAAATTAAACCGTAAGTAACAACGTAAAAAGGGGAAACTGTTACTAAGGAAATAGTTAGCGAAGAAACTGTCTTCACTGAGAAAACGGACTTAGAAAAAAAATTGCGTCCGTTTAATAATACCTTGAAATTGTTCCGTTAACTCAATAATGCATTTTAAACCTGCGGACTCTTCCAAAAGTCTCCTCCAACAATGCAAACGTTTCATCGAAACAATAATTATGAAGTAAACTTACGATTTTATGCCAAAGAAGTGATGAAATACCCTAAATATATGTTAGAAAAATCCGCTTCTTCGTTCCCGAGCGTAACTTACAGAGTTCATTGGCACTCAATTGTATGAGTTCGATGTTTTCAAAACACTTCATTAGCCGGGCCGCAGGGACGTATGGGTGGTTATTGGTGTTGTAATTGTTCTGGGCTTTCGTGAGCTTTTGTTATACTGACAACAATGGATACCTGTTATAGTCAGGGTGAAAGTATTGTGTGTTTCTGCAGTGTATTTATTTAAATTCAAATCAAACAGATTTGAGTCTCCCATGCTGTAGATCTCACGCTTACTCTCCTAAATATTGCTCACAAAGTTTTTGAACGAGTTCCTAAATAAATGCGATGTATCGCATATTTTCTTTTCTATAAAACTCAGACTATAAAAAAATTTTAGTTTAGCCCTCTGGAAGGCCAGTCAAAAAGCATTATGGATAAATTTAAAATATTATGCGATGACTTTGTTTATTGGTGACGTTAACGTCAGTGAGGATGTTTTTTTGTCCTCTATCCCTCTCTCTCTCTCGTCGATTCTTAACTGACCCATTAATGGAATATAAAATAATTCTTCCTCTCATATTTGCGCAAGCCGACTGTCTGGACCATATTTAAATCAGTAAAATTACCGAGACTGTCTACCAAAAGTGAATGAGACTAGAATATATTAACATATCGAGAGATTTCAAGTAGTTTCAAAGGAGCTGAATTTGTATGGAAAACTTTGTACACCTTAAAATCCAAATATCTGACCTTGGAAATTTTAATGCTAAACACAAAAAATATCACAATATTAATATTGGCAAACGTAATTTGAGAGCCGACCATGCACCTTTCTTAAACATTTGACTTCGACCACTAAAAATGTTTAATATGTCTATTCAGTACGTTGGAGAAATTAAAAAGCATATCAAGTATTTCAAGGATGGGTTTAGGCAACTAGGATTAAATTGAAATTGTCACTGGCTTTTTGGCTTCTTCTCTGTTCAATTAAAGGCCATTTTAAGTTTGTCACTATATATAATGTAGTTCATTTCATGCCATGAACGTCAGCACAGTAGATCGTTATTTACCATTGCATTTGTCAAGTATTATTCTACGAATTCAGTTTTTTTCTACATTAGGAAATCTTGCCAGATTAAATGACGTCTTTCTAAATGCACTCTTTTTTCTTCAACTCTAAAACGCCAATACGCAGTAAACCGGCAATAACAAAGACATAACCGCTGTGATCAGCCAATTCCAGTTCATTTGGCTTCAGATCCATTATGTTACTGGATGTTAAGTATTAATATTTGAATTTCTTGGCACGTAGGCAAATACAAATTAGCGCCAAGACCACGAAACTACTAGCTATACTAAGTAACTAGCTAGCCCAGTGTTATTATATGTGCATAAAACAAACAGCTGACGAAGTGTCGCTTCAATGTGTTGTCAAATATACCGGGGAATATTCAGTCCATAAAAACGTTATCATACAGTTTTTGAAAGACGGCTTTGAAGAAGTAACCGAGCAGAATAATGGCGTAATTTTCAATCGTATGTTTGCCACGTCATGGCCATTTCCACAACCATAACTGCCTTAAACTAATAGAGGAAAAAATTTTCTTTTCTTTCTTCTTATGCATTTCGTTTTGAGGACTGGACAGGGTGCGGAAACTTGGAAAGTTCCCAAAAACCCCTGAGCAACTCGCGAATGCGTTGCACAGCTGAGAATTCAGTAAAACCGGACTTGCACGGAAAAATAACTTAAAATGGACCAACAAATATGTTCTCTTAACAATGTCAACAGCTTATCAAGCTGAATAAAATAATGCAACCTTTTTATACTGGGTATATTTTTTGCTCAAACACCTCCAATTCTCCAAACAGACATCAAAACAAGTGCGAGCCAATCAAGAAAGATGCTTAATGTTTTATACTTTGAAATGAAAACTTTCAGACACCAAAAAAAAAAAAAAAACATTTAAGTACAGCGGTTCAAATATCAGCAAACACATTATAGTGCATTACATAAACTGGACCGTTGCTAACAACACAGTTCTGGGATCCAAGGAAATAAAGAAGACTTAAGCTTACCATAACAATAACACTATAACACAAAGTAATATAAATAATCAATCTCTTAGTTTGATATCTGAATTTGTGTGGATTGAAAAATTGTGAAGTATAACTAAACCCTTCCCAAAGGACATCTTTTCGTTCCTTCTTCCCCCCTAAAAATGGCTTTCATTTTAATTTTCGGAGTGAGTAATTGAGTGTTGTAGAAGGGATTTATTTGCATGTAAAAAGACTAAGGTAAAATAAATATGCAATATATTTTCCAAATTGATTTTTCCTTAGCCCTGAGGGATTTTTACGAATATAGTTTTAAAAGCTTTTTCTTTACGCAACAAAAGCTGAGTCCCCGAAAATAAAGTAAACTTTTAATATTCACATCTAGGGTAACTCTAGAACTCAGAACAGCTGCAATATAAATGCCTTGTATTAAAACAATAACTAGTCAGTGCTAAAACCAGCTTTTTCAAAGTCACAGCAAGCCCGGAACTCGGTGAGGAAATTAAAATTTCTGGTGATGATAGCCAAAGAGGAATACATTCTTTTATGAACGTCAAGTTTTTTGGTGAGAGTAAGTAAAACCTAAGTTAGTATAGCAGACTTGATATCAGTTTTGTTTTATCATTCTCGTGATTATTTTCCACAAAGCAGTCATTGACGTGTTAAAAGTTGCCGTGCACAATGTCAATGTATTAACTTTAAATGGATTTTAGTCACGGAAGTTTTAGGAATAAGATAATGAACCAACGCTTTGCTGGTTAATTGTATAAAAAGTGGCTTTTTGCGCTCAGTTTTATCGTCTATTTTGACTCTCGCTCATGGTCCAACGGATTTAGAATAATGCAAAACACTGCACGCTCCAGCGGGAAACATTTCACAGTGTTTACACCAGCCATAAGGCAAATAAGCATGTCTACCACTGCTCAAAAATATCGTTACAGTCGATATTCATTCAATACGTTTGACGTTTGACGTATGTGTACAGTGCAAGCTGTGTGTTATATCATCTCGTGCAAGTCCTGATTTTCTAAGATTAAGACCAGAGCAGATCACTCTTAGCTTTAAATCAGAGTTCAAAACTATTATTTCACGAAAATGGAGTATTGAATGAATGGAACAACACATAAACGTAATATTTTCCGTTTACTGTATCTCAGTTTTATATCACACCATACCATATTTCCCAGTTTGATAAGTTCACTTGTTTCGATAAGAAAATGGTTATATTTATTAGTCACGACACAAACATGTTTTATCCCTTCGTTTTTATTTTAGCTGGTAATAGTATTTTATTTGAGCTCGACGGATATCACGGTAATTTTTTTTTTGATGCGAGCAGTTTGGCGTCAATTCAACAGAGCGCATTTTCCTATCACATCTGTTCAAGGAAAGCCGACATCGTCATTTAAAATTAACTCGTCAATATACACTTTTAAACCATTTAAAGTGAAAACATGACTTGACAAATATACCTCTTTTATAGCAGTAACATTGGCCGCATGCAATCGTCGGCAGTTTTGCCCTATGATAACAACGAAAAGTATAATTTGTATGGGCGACAGGGGTGCACTAATTTCTGGAGTCTCCCATCAGGTGGCCAAATAAAACAGATACATATTTTGTTATTCCTGCCTCAAAAAGTCCCTACATTTTGCACCGTTTCCGGCTATTAAGTTCCACTTCTATTCTTCACAACTGAAAAAAAAAAACTTTTTACTGTGACGTTCTCGAGATGACATTTTAACCAGCAGGTTTTACTATCACTAGGAAATCGGCGAAAACCGATATGAAATTTTCATTGAAAATGTTATGCAAGAAAATGATACATATCGATAGAATATATCCACAATAGGAACTATTTTGCAAGATCCGGTCTGGTTGATCACCATTGAAGATGCTGCCGGCTGGACGACGGATAAAATATATTGTTGCCATAGTAGAATCTCTTGGTAAAAAAAGTCTCGCACATTATTTTGTCCTTGTATTTCTCGCCTTTTTTCAGAGCTATTTGAAAGGAACAAAACTACTTTCCACGCAGCTGAAAACTTGTCCCAGCTGTTAGCGAACATTTTGTTTTTGCTGCCTTGATTAGCCGATGTCCCAAGGCGACAGTGTTTGTAAACAAAACTCCTGTTGCTAACGAGCAAGGAAGATTTTACAATATTGACACTGGGATAGCAGGCGATAGAGTCTTTCCACATTCGAAGCAGAAATGTCAAAAAATAGAGGACGCTTTTCTTGATACAATATATATCACGCGTGACTGCCCAAAGACCACGTGGTGTTTTGTTGTCTGAAGTCGTGAAGTCACGATATATTTTTTGTCAGTGAAAAAGTCACAACAACAGCAAAGCAAGACATGAAAATTTTTTGACTTTTCATCTTCACCTTAGCAAACTATCGAGACTGTCAGCTCAAGGATTAAACACATTTTTTCAAGATCTACACGAGGTAAGACCAAAGTTTGGCGTAGACGGCGTGGCGGAAAGAAGAAAATGGCCGTAGGCTGTGTCGCGTGTGAATTTTTTTCTTTCTTGGATAGTTAATTAACGCGTATCGCTGCAGCTATTTTCGTTTTGCACGTGTTAAGTCCTTATTACGAAACGAGGGGGGCCAAAGATAAATGCAAGCCTCTCTTTGAGAACGCGAAATTAAATCACACCCATTAATAAATTGTATTCATTTGTATTCGCTCGCGCGCATTACGGCTTCAAACAACGTGGTCTGACGAAAGCCGTGAAACCACGCGAGAGTGTAAATAATTCCGCTTTGAGCAAACTAAAACGGACACATAACGCAAACAACGTTTGCTTTCAGCGTAAAAACGTGGTTGACTTTTCTGGTAAGTTCTTCCCCCTGCGGCATGTGTGCTAAATGGATGATCTTTAGTTTTCAAAATGATTTTTATGTGTCCCCGTTTCATGACGTTACTATAACTACAACTCTCTATTCGTTACGCTCTGCAGGTGAGGCAGAAAGGCTACAACTCTCCCCCATGAAACAAACTCAAAACGACGAAGACGCGAATGGTGGAATGGCGTCTACGACACAGTCCTATCCGCGACTGCCGAGGAAAAAAACGCTTGAACAACAAGCCGTGGTCGACGAGATTCTACAAGTCGTAGCTGATCAAGGACGACGAATCTCGCTTTCACAAACGGACTACAGCGTTCAAAAGCGAATAGAGTTCGGTTTAAGGCGCCAAAAAAGACTAACAAGCGAAGGATCGAGTTTTGATGACTCAAGTTCGTGTGCCAGTGGGTCTGATCTTTCCACTTCGCCTCCGCCTTCACGGCATAGCAGTATTTCAAGTTTTTCAGACGAAGGCAAAATGTTTGAATTCAGTAGCCGGCCACGGACCCTGCCGCCGCTCAACCGGAGCAGAACCCATCGGCCCTTCAGACCGACGCCTCCGAAAATCGACTTTGACGAGGAGAGAGAAACGAACTGTGCAAGCAGGTTATCAAGACCAATGTCTGCACGCGGGCAACGATCACGCCCTCAAAGAGGTTTCACGTTATGATTCAGAGAATTAGAAGTAGTATAGAGAAATTGCCATCATCATATTTTATTCATTGATAGCGCACAATCTTTTATGCGCAGAAGAAGTATTTTCGAACTTTTACGTAGAAATTAGCTTTGAAAAATGTTGCGCTCAGTTAGTGTCGCAAGGAAAGCCAACATCGGTGAACGTAAAGGTGGCGAACTTGGAAATTCATCAGTTGACAATATTACGTCTATACGCCAGATGGGGTGGCAAAACAAGGTTTATCAGCTAAGCTACTGTTAATACACAGCAAGAGGGATAATCGGAGAGGAAAAGAAAACGTTTGTAAACTCTGTTTAGATCCCGAGAACACTGCTGGTTAGTGTTGCGGCTCAGTATAAGTACTATATCTAAAATCAAGCAAATATCTTTTAAAAATACATACAACACGGCCTCAAGTCATGATCAGACAGTCGAAGAATTTTTAAAATTCTCCGACATTTCTAGAAAAAGTCAGTCTATTAAATAAATGCCACAGAAAAATAGCGGGATCAGGAAAAGAGATTTTACACTAAAACTGAACAAGACAACATTTTTGTCATTGAAAACCATCACCCACCTGTAATGGTTTTTACTCTCGACGCAATGAAAATGCAATTGTCGGTCAAATAATAGAGAGTTTCAAATGAATTTATTGCAAAACATATCGATCGATCTCATTTGAAAGAAAATGATATATGTAGAATCATATTATATAAATAGAAGTAGATAGCAAATATTCCTTTTTGCAGGCTAACTAAGAGCTATATTTATCCAAAAAATACGAGACCAAAATGTTAATTTCTTCTGATATTCTCGGAATAATATTTCGCCAGTAATTACCTCTTGTAAATAGTCCGCAAAGGTTAAAATAGAGAGAAAGGTTGGCTAAGGGGCAAAGCAAATTATATAAAAGGCTGTAAAAATAAAGTAAAATACTTGGTGCCAGTAAATTATTATAAGAATAAAACTTGATCTAAAGCGAGTGTTGTTTTGAAAATCAATAGCGATTTGAATATGCTAAATATTTTTTTAGTGAATTTCAAGTTTGTTCAAGTCAAACGTTCCTAGTGTACTATTGCGAGACTTAAAAGATGAACTGCCTTCAGAGCACTTTACTTTCATAGGAAAATAAGATATTTACGACATATACAGGAACATGTGAAAAAGGCCTTGATCCCATTTGAAGGCGTTAAAATCGACATTTAACGATTAATCTCAGGCACATTGTCAACGAACGACAAAGCCACTTTCCAAACTCAAAACGTAAACAATAAAAATAGCTGTGTGAACAATAGTCTTTTGCTAGCGTGGTGTTCCAGACTGTTCGCTAATTGTTTTTGCTCAGCGGTACCAAACAATTATTAAAACATAGAAATTATTGACTTTGAACTTGCTCTTTCCAGAAAATTTATACAAAAATAATCTTCTTTATCTTAACACCAATTCTTTCGGTTGGTTAGAGAATCAGTCATGGACTGACTTAAAACCTGTTCTGTCTTCACAAAAGGTTGAAGTGGTTATGGGTTTAATTCGGCGTCCAAGCGGACCCGGCAATAAAATTTTCCTTTGCTTGAATCGAGTCACAAGTTGTGAATAGACTTATTCGCCATGCATTGTGTCAAAGGAAACCTTTGGAATAAGTTCTTCACCGCACTAATGATGATGAAAGCCATTTCTTTATCGTTGATCTATTTATTCAAGACGGTTTCACAAAATTGTTAATGTAATATGCAAAACTGATATAGTTTTTTTTTTTTTTTTCATCTCGCTATTTTAGATATACCAGTATCTGCATGCTCTTTTTGGGTCGTTGTCAAATTCGAAGCTTATTTAAGGATAATTGAAATGGTTTGAGCCACTAAACGTCGTACATCAAATTTAAAATTTATTAGTTGGAAGAAAATTATCTGTTGTTTCAGTATGTGAAAAATATTTCAAAAGCTGTCCAGTGCTAAGAAAATAGGTCGACAGCAGTGAAGTGTGCACGAGGAAAACAAATTTTAAGTTCCTTGAGCAGCTTGAGTCGCGTATCGGATCGAGGTTCTATCAATAAACTTAGCAAGAGGCAGCAATCACATAACACGATCCAAATATAACAGACACCCAGCATAAGTCTATAAGTCTATATGTTTCAATTTTTTATTTGTGTATTAATGTTTAACTTAAGGCCATTGTCGATATCCGGCTCGATGGAAAAAAGGTGAACAAAATCAACTATACAGTTGTAGCAGCAGTTGGCTTTTGATTTTTAAATTCGAAAACGGGCAAAAAAAAAATTAGTTTCGAAACCGTTTTCGAAAACGATTCGAAAATCGAGACTGTTTCATTAACAGTGAGCAGAAAGTTTTAATAATGACGGTTTTTCTCATGTCCACTCGCCGCAAACGATGCGGACGGTCGTGTCGAATATTTCAATACTTTTAGGTTACCATAACATCAGTTTGATGCAAAACAAAACAAGAATTGATTCAAACGCCATGCAATTAACAACGCGAAGAACGCAGCGACAGTCTTTGGAAATTAAAAGAAAAATTACACATAATACAAAGAGTAGAAACGAAAATCCAGAGCCATCGGACAATTTTGAATGAAAAAATAACAACGCGAGACGGAAGAAAGTTATCACTATCGAAACCAAGTCTTGAGGAAAGGTTTACGAAATTTTGGTTCTAGCTATTTCAGAGAGTAAAATTCATGGGATTTATTTTGTTATGTAGATATTCAAAGATTCATGACGACCACGCAATACAATGAAAGGCCCATTGTCATTTTGGAACGACTCCTTGCTAGATTCGATTCCTAGAGCTAAGAACATAGAACTAATTTTATTGTGTTCTGTTTTATTCCATATCCTTTTATCTTGTTATATATATGTTTCACTGAAAAGCTTCAAGTGGACGTGAAATAAAAAAATATATGTATGTAAAGTATGTATGCGTGTATTTCTAGATGGATGGATGGATGGATGGATGGATGGATGGATGGATGTATGTATTCCTAAATATTTTAATTCTAAATTTAACCGGGTGCTTATTTGTCCAGAATCCAGATAATTATAACCAACGCTTCACGTGCAACTGATAACGCTTTTTCCTTTTATGAGATTCAATAAAATCAGTCTTTAAAAAAGCATAACATACCAGTGTTTGACTTCAGCTGATATTACATGAAAAGCTTAAAGCTCGATTAAAATCTCTTTACTTATTGCCATAGATTCTGTATAATGTTAGTTTTGAGAATTCAGTAGTGCATCAAAACAATTTCTCAAGTTGTCAATACTGACACTGGATATAACAAGGAGAGATAAAATGCTTGATCGCTATTGGGAAAATATTAAACTGGCGCGGCAAGGTAGAAAAAGGTACATTACCACTGAGGGTATGAACTTTTTTCTGCCTGTATTGTCTGAGGACTTACAAAAATAACCTACAAATAGAAAACGAACTTTAAATATTAGCTAAAAAAACATGAAGGGGGTTTTCAAATATACCACAGTTAATATTTGTAAAACACAGGAATAGATATTGGAATTTGGTTTGATATGACAAATATTAGTTGCATTGGAGACAGTGCTCGGAAAACACACCCACATAACTCGTAGTTTATACCACAACACTGAAACGAAAACTGTCAAGGGTACGAAATATGATTTCTTTGTGAACAGATCTTAACGCCACAAAGCTGAAAAATCTAACATTGCAGGGCAAAACAATTTCTTCTTGTAAACAACCTGAAACTCTCTCAGGTATGACGCAAGCGAACACTTGAAAAACAGGCATGTAAAGGAATTACATCATAAAGCGTCAGTCAAGTGTTCTATTTTCGTCCGGAAAAAACTTTCGAGAACGTTTTAATTTCCTCCATTAAAATAACCAGGGGTAGGCTTGGCCGTGTAATTACCCAATTACTGCACAATGAAAACCACCGGGTCGATTAACTAGAGTTCTCACTGTCGGCTATATTTACGTTGCCGAAAAATACGAGTTAAGTATTTGCAATATATTTTTAAATATTTTGCCAAAACGCCGGCAAAACTTGCTTTGAGACAGAGGGCACTTGACACAGGGCAGTGAATTTTAAACAGAGTTATGGCCGGCAATATAAACGAGTCAGCGCGAACCTTCTGAAGCCTATCTAGTGGTTTGTGATTTCTCATTTTACTGTGACTGATCAGGTAGTGGGATCTGTAGAACAGTCGAGGCAGGTTGATGACAATTGTACTTCAAGCAAGTCCAAGACATTACATTCTGTTGGGTTTAGGTACTACGTTTGCGACGTCTGGCTCTCACTGAATTTGAATAAGGTATCTTGCGTAGTTGTGTAAACTTTGTATAGGAGCTGTATCAAAAATTTCATTAAAATTATTTACAATATGAATTATCAAGACCCTTTACACCTTGATAGAAATACCTGACTAGTTTCATCCCCTTCCAATCTGGAATGTAAGAATGGTTTTGAAAACACAAACGTTACGTCTGAAAAGATATTAATTACTTTTGTTTTCAAAGAATAGTTATTTGGCACTCTAATAAATCAGTTATCTGCGGGACAACTTCTTTCCTTCACACAAGATCGTCACTAAAAGAATTATCTAGAAAACTTGACAAGCGAGATGTATTTTTGAAATGCTTTCCGTTTAACAGCAGCCTCTAAGAATTTCCTTTACTCCGACAAGATTTGAAGATTTTTTTAGTTTTTATTACTTCTGTATTTTAAACATTTAATGTGAACAATTTTTAGACTTTTATTTTTCAGAGGACCTCCCGAAAACAACCGCTAGATGATTAGAGGCCTACTCTTAGAATTTTAATTTATTACTATTATTATTATTATTTATTAAATAATATCTGCAAAAATCGTCTCTATACACTCTCTATATAGTTTGCATTTTAAAATGAAACAAACAAACAAACAGCAGATTAATAAGCTACAAGCACTGGTGGTTTATTCGCAAAAGAAACTATTGGAATTGCTTTAATTAGGTCCACTTTTGTTTTTGTCTGTTCTTTTAAAACATCCTGTGCTATTAATAAATTATCTGTAAATTTTAAGAAAACTAATTATATGCTAATAACATCATCAAAGAAAACAATACATTTTAATATCCACAATATCGAATGCAAAAGCTGTATTAAGTATTTAGGTATATACCTTGGTGAGCATCTAGAGTGGGAACCCCAAATTAGCAAAGAATGTAGGTATAATTAATAAGCTAAGACACTATCGTGATTTTCATATGCTCAAACAGTTATATTATACCCTTGCTTAACCATACTTAAACTATAGTCTTGCCAGCTGGGGTGCTGCTTACAAAACTAGATTAAATAAAATCTGCACTAAGCAGAATAAATGTATACGAAGCATGTTCTTTGCTCATGGCAGAGAACATGTCAACCCATATTACAATCTTCATGGAATTTTGAAATTTGAAAATATTCACAGACTAAAAGTATCGCTTTTTACGCATAAACTTAAGAATGATAAAAGTAACACCCCAGCTGTACTACTGAATATTCTCACATCTGCATCAGAGATTCACCCATATAATACCAGGTATGGTGCAAATCAAAACTTCTTTAAGCCATCAGTACGCACCAATTATGGTGTATCTACATTTCAATTCTCCCCAATAAAAATCTGGGAATCTGTCCCACCTGAACTTAAACGTTTTCTATACATGCATGCTCTTCAAAAAGCGGTATAACAGATTCTTATTGACCACTCAAAACTGACCATAGTTTACCTGTTAGCTATGTAAGATACTGTTGTACAATATTCAGGTCACTGTTTTCCTTTATTTTAGCTGGCATTTATGTATGTCTCTCTTCTCTTATGATAATAATATCGTCTTTAATGTAAATATCAATTTAAATTAACTTAGCATGCGGCCAACGCCAACTTACATCTGCATGACAGCGACCAACTCGAAAGCTCATGGCTACTTTGGTCACTGTACACAGTTAAATATTGTTTCTTCTAGTTTATTTCTATCTGTATTTATTTTTCCTATATCATTGTAAACCATCTTACGTTAAGTTGTTTTTCTGTAAATAGTGTGCAATAATAAAAAACTAAAACTGAAACTGATCCAGGATTGTTTTATAAATATGCAAAACTGAAGTAATGCTATGGCTTGTACAACTTTACAAGGATGTTTGTGAAAAATAGGAGAGCAACACAACTAAGTTTATACAAATTCAAATCAGACATTTGTTGGAAATTTCCTTTAGCTACATAGTCGATATATATTTGCAAAACAAAACGAACACGCTTGATTTATGAAACAGCAAAGAAAACAATCCAGGAAATTCAATCCTTCATTCACTCGCATAGCTGTTAACTTTGTTTTTTTAGAATACATAGGACATCGTGAAAAGTGAATTGCAAATAGAATCTCTTTCACGTCTGGTGACCCTTGTTGACCTGCACCGACACAAGCATTTATTTTAAAAATGAAGAGTTTTTTTTTTTTTCTAGAAAAAAATGAGGAATTAGGGCTACAGGCATAAAAAAAAACCAATGAAGTGTCCATCATATTGAACCTCGTTTGCAGGTACGACTCCTAGAAACGAGGCTTCTGCGGTCAACAATATCAGCAGTTGATATTGTGAAGCTCACAAGAGACCATCTTGATCTCACTGATTTATCAGAAAGAGAGAAACAAAGCTGAGGAAAATTAATAAAGGCTCTGTAAAACTGACCGGCTAAAACTAACAACACATCAGTTAGCCAGCACAGTTTTTAAATTTCTTTTAATCTTACAGATTTGTATTCGCTATATATTAAAAATTAAAATTTAGTTGTGCCGCCATCCTGAACCCGAATATTCTTGTATGGAACAGGATGGAAATTCCGACCAACTTTACATACATCTGTGGTTGAGAACTAACACGCAATTCTGACCAATGTAATCGCTTTATACTATTTACAACACTAAGGACGTAACTTGTATATACTCGCATGTCAAACACTTGTCTATTTTTACTGTATTATTTAAGGTTTCTTGTGTTTCTGTAAAACCAGAATGCGTCCATCGTGTATACCAGTGTTACACAAAGATACCCATATAAAAATATCGTTAAGCGTCAGTATCAAACTTTTGTGAAATTATATCAACCATTTCCTTGTTGTGAAACATTAAAAACTTGAAAGTCATGGATAGAAAATGAGCATTTCATGTCTCTGTGAATAATGCTACGCTTTTATAAAATGGGCACCTTTAATGTTTTCGCTTCATTAGTTGAAATCTAAATACATGCAAAGGCCCTTCGCGTCAGGCGCGCATCGCTATTTTGCACGCGCGTTACGTGGCCATTGCGAGATGCACTTAGAGTGAACGCGTTAACCATCAAACGTGCTGCTCTTTGGCTAAAGTTTTCTATTATAGAACTTTTGGCCTGTTCGTGCACTGGTTTCGGATCGAGTCCAATTCGAAATATTAGGTTAAATGATAATGTACTTCAAAACGGTAGTGAGAAAGTTTTAGTCCTATCAATATATAAGTTAAACGATTCTCATCTGTTTCTTGGGAGCAATGTAACCAGAGTTTCTGCTCAAGTCTTAGCATATTAACTGCAATAATCTTTATAATTATGAGCTAAGCAAACTTCACCTCAAAAAGCAAGATGTTGGCTACATTTCGATAAATGATCGTCTATAATGGTGAAAATCACAAGCCTCGTGTTTGAAAGTTTGTCTTTATCTGCAGTCGATCGCTATTCATCCTGACTTCCTGGATGAATCGTTTACTGTTGTCAAATACAGAGCCATGTTGTTTGGGCGTCGATTATCGCTAATCCAGCAAAAACCGAGTTTCACCTTGAGATAACTTGAAGTGAAAAAAGAAAGTTAAAGACAGTACATACGGCACGAACTGTACTCAAAATTTAAAACTTAAAATGTGACGTGATCACTTCTCAGGCTCATACTGATATGATCAACTTGGCTCTGTTTTGCAAACCACGCAATCTTAATTTCTTAGATTTCCTCAGTATGATCTAAGTTTGATCTATAGCTTCATAAAAATCGCAAAGAAGGACAAAGGTCAAAGAGCTCCCAAGATAAACTAGGTTTATGATAAAAAGTCAAATGGCCAGCCTTGTGGTAAGACTCCTGTCAGTTGTGATGAAGCTTGACATTCAAACATTCCCACATTTCTATGATTAGATAATACTTAAGCTGAAGTTTCCTCTACCAGGATGGACAAATGTTTCCACACTTTAAAGATCCTGGGAAACAAAATGAGAGAAATAAAGTTAAAACCTGGCTCATTAAAGAGCACATTGGTATTTCTCGTCAACTAGATTTTTTGCAAACAAAGTATCTGTGACAGTTAGGATTTAAAATGCTTCTTGATAGAGAAGATTTTTGTAATAAAAGTCATCAAGAATTGTCCATCAGGGGAAATCCGTTCAAAAATGTGCGCAAACCGCCAGTGAAAACTTGAGTTAGAGAGAGTTTACCATGTAACGATTATTACGTCACTGACACACTTTTATCATCAAGGCAAATTCGTCTTAACATGGTATAGAACTAGAACAGAGCTTAACTACAGGGGACGTTCTCTCTCTTACCTGCTTTGTAGTGAACGTTTTTGTCAGTTTAAATCAACTGCTCGAAGGCGCTGGGCCTTCGCGTCCAATTGGCGGCACATGTACCAAAGTGTATGGCGCGCTTGATGACGCTGCCGAGCTACTTCTGTAGAGTGGTATATCAGACGGATGTACTTGCTCGAGTTCTAGCGGTCCCTCCAGGGCTAACTGAGCGTCCAGTCTGTTAAAATTGATATAAGTTCTCCGCCTGGAGCCTTTACCCAATTTCCTAGAGTACGATGGAGGGTTGGTAAGCGAAGCGGCGTTGCAAGTGATCCTGTCGCATTCGCTAGCGGACGATATTCTCGCGGAAAGAATTTCGGCTGGTCGTACACGCTGGAAACTTTGGCTCGACCGTGGTCGGAGAGCTTCCGAGTGGTTATCGATTCCCGAAAAGTTTTCCACAGGAGCGTTGTAGTAATACGAAGCTTCTCTACTGGCGAACAGCGAATGATTTTGAAGAGGGATAAAGAATTTTCTGGACAGAAATTCCTGAGGCCAGGAAGCGTTTAAGTTATCTCCTGAACCATCTTCATCGGCGTTAAAGGGCGAATTTAATTCTGTCGTTTCTGGAGTTTCCTGCGCAAGCAAATCACGAGAGTAAGAACATTCATTTTTTTCATCCTGTGAAGGATTTTTTTCAACAGAGTCATCTTTTGAACGTTGGCGCTTTATGAGGCTTGAAACCGATCGCTTTCGGCTACTGGAACTTCTCGTACGAGGGCGTCCCGAAGGCGGCCGAGGCACGATTATTCCACCTGGTGGATTATTCGCTTTACCAGCGTCCAAATTTAACGAAGATATTTCTCTGGATAAAGGTCCTTGGGAAGTTTGTTCACGGTCAATATTGTGGCCGTCTGAGTTTGTTATTTTGCCGTCTTCTCCCTTGACGACCAAAGCTGAATCTATTAAGTCTATGGTCT
>Ga0126338_10000081_pt1 | contig 32343 bp, 16 predicted proteins | sample OrbCmetagenome_2_FD_92529 | JGI IMG/M metagenome (GOLD analysis project Ga0126338, IMG submission 92529) | Coral microbial communities from Petempiche,Puerto Morelos, Mexico - Orbicella C C metagenome | ecosystem: Host-associated > Invertebrates > Cnidaria > Coral | place: Petempiche,Puerto... | reverse complement strand
TCTTCCAAAATTTTTACATCACATCGCTTCCAGCGGGATACGAATTTTAAACACGAAAAAAGTAGGGTTTGTAAAGGCAGTTTTTTCGATATTTTCAAATTTATGTCTTTTACCGCTGCAAAAAATCTGGTCTTATAGATTTCCCTGAAAAACGAACTCCTACCAATCTGCCATATTTAACGGAATTTCACCGAAGGAAACGCGAGAAAATTCACTGTCAGTTTTGCTTTTTGTGCTCATGTTGACGTAATAAAATATCGAAAAACACTGACGTTTCCTTTGAGCGCGCGCAGATTACTTCCTCAGCGCTCGTACGATCGTAAAACTATAGGGAGCCACCCTAAACTACAACTTTGAATGTGATTGGCGTATTGAACTGTCCGATAACAAACTGTCCAGTAACAAACTGTCCGATAATAACTTGGTAAGTGAATTAGTGGAAAAAAGGAGTTTTTTAAACCAATCACAATCAAGGAAATTGTAATTTTTATGATTAATATGATTAACATTGTGCGTGGTAAGAGCAATTTAACAAACGAGAAAACAAGATGATAAATGAAGGCAAATAAGGATAACAGAAAAATTATTTATACACTTGTGTATTGGGAGAATCATTGAAAACTACAAACTGGGTCATAGTAGCATAAACGTATTTAATACAGGTAATAAGCACGTATACTTAAAACAATTCTAGAATTTTAATTACCAAACCTGGGAAAAGGTTCTTGTTCTGGACTATAGGGAGACTATAACTAACATGCGAAGTTTAATTAAACTTAGTTCTGAGAGCGATTTTCAGTTGAGTGTAGTAAAACCAAAACCAAAACCAAAACCAAAACCAAAGTAATTGGCTGATTACTGTACTTTCGACACTCGATTGAAAACCGCCCTGCTACAAAAGATTGATCAATTCAGTAAGTACCTTTTTTGCCTCCGAGTAATGTTTCTCTTCTGTCGTTATACACACTGCTGATCTGTCCTTGCTGTAATCATTCTTTAATACTGGAATATGCACGTGACCATCATCGGATGTCATGGCGATCTCATCAGACTGCGCAATAATAGGATCAGGCTGTGGTCGGACGATGATTCTAGCTTGAAGTTTGCCATCGGAAGTCGTCGTAAGATTTTCGTAAAGATACGAATACACGAAGACATCTTCACCTGAGAAGTCCTCGTTTGGAATGTACGTTGCTTGAGCGTCACACATTTCGTTTTGTATGTTGAGGTTGCCGTCTGGTGAACTCGTAAATGCTCCATATTTCGGATGCTCAACAATGATGACGTTTGGAGCAAGCTTTTCAGAAGCTTTGTTGTACTTCAGAAAGTCAAATGTGACCGGGTCATCCTCATCTGTTATGATGGTGAAGGAGTCTTCCAAACCTGTAAAAACGTATTGATTACAGTCAGTGCTGCGCGTCGTTATCGAAACTGATAAATCTAAAAGCCATAGGAAGGTTCACTATCATGATAAGCCATAGAAAGGTACACTAACATGAGAATGACTGAAATGTCAAAACACAAAAGACATATGTTCAATGATGGAGACCTAAAACGAATGTTCTAGTTTTATTAAAAATCACTCTAAAAGTGCACTGAAGCCATGCAATGCCTGCTCTGATGAGAAGAGGGGTGGGGCATGTACTCAGTTGTGACGTCAAATTGAAGAATTAAGAATGGCAGACTTTTTTAAATTATGACGTCGTGCCTTGGAAAAATCACTCAAAGCTAATTGCATCTACATGGTGTTCTAAAAGCATTTTATGCACGAGTCAAGTTATTTAGCCGTAATGTTACACTGTTTTGACCAAAAGTGCAGCAAATCGCCTTTAAGGTGTCCCGTTGAAAAAACTCTGGCATATTGGCAAATTTTGCATTCAGATTATTGTTAAAAAAATCGTTGAAGAACTAGTTTGCGTCCACCATCTTGGGTACTACACACATTAGCACCCTGTGTGGCGGCCAGCATTGTATGTGACCTTGAGCGTTGAAACTTCTCTGTTTGTATACAAAAAATCTTACTGGTATTAAAAAGTTAATTGATCAGTTAAGGCTTCCCGCTGTGTCTTCAGGGCAAAGCAGTGTTCAGATAAGACATTACGAATCACGACCTCTTTAGTAACACTACTGATAATAGCAACATGAAATATTGGGGTAACAAAGTGCTAGAGTAAATATTGTTTCTTGCGTCTTGACGAACGTGGTTAGCCGAGCCGTCAAAACTTTTAGAAGCCTGCGTATTCAAAGCAAAACAGGGCATACATGACGGCAAAGAACAGCTTTGAGGAGATTTCCATTTCAATACAACGCCAGATAACCTGTTGTCTCTCTAAAACCAACATTCTCTTGCAGTCTTTATTTTCTCTCTTTCGCTAATTATAAACCGAGTGCTACTATGAGAGTTACGAAAATAAACTTAAGGCATTGTCGTTTCTTGCAATCTACTGGGCGCCTGTGCTGTTTGACGGGCACTTTATTAAGGAGTATTTTGTGACTTATATGTCTCGATGTGGTGATGTCCCCAGACACCCACTTTCCACAATTATCCACGTGGCCATATGTGACTGTTTAAAAGCAAGCACTTTACGGGAAATTCATTCCCACTGTTTTCTCTCACAAACCCTCCAAACTATGGCAACATTTTGACTTCCACAAAAGCTGATGCAGTATGGATTTGTCACTGAAAACGTCATCTCTCCCGTGCACGGTATCAACAACTGATTACCGAACTTAGGAAGCGTAAAAACTAGGTAAATTAACAAAGTAGAATTTAACTTTGACCGCTGGATTAATTTAGGTTGACCACGTGTATTCTTTGTAATGGCTTTAGAACAACTCTTTTCCATAACCCATACCGTCAGTAGGTGTGTGTAAGGTGGAAGCTTTTCCGCGTCTATCTCACCTTGATTTCGTACTACTTTTCTGAGAAAACGAAGTCAACATCCTAATTTACGTGAAGAAAGGGCTTTGCCATGTGACTGCGAAGCTTATGTTAATGTTTTTGCAGTCGTAAATTCTTCTCAGTGGGACCAGCAGATTACACTTTAAGTGCGGAAATTGGAGGTTGAGATTAAAAAGGTTACAAATAACGGTCGATAGAAGGCGGAAATTCATACAATAACATTCCTGTTTATTTCAAACTGCGCAGCTTGATAATTGTAACGAATCATTCAAACTTCGAGGGGAGGGAGTGATTGTTAAAGCTGCTAAAGAACAATCTAATGATAGGGTGACTGCAACGTTGAGAACTGTCTTTGTTGTTACTGCGAAGCCAAGTACTTTGAAGGAAAAACCATTTATAATATCACAATTCACGTCTTTCAAACTCCGAACATCACAATAATATACGGTCGTAAAATTTGTAAACGTTTCAAAAATGAATGGAATATTAGTCATAAGGTGAAAAAACGAAAACAAGACAATACAACGGCAAGGAAATCTACTGTCTTGTGCCGGCGGGCAAAGGCATTTGTTTTACGAGCTTGATGAAAAGAAACTGTATACTAGCCTATTCAGATGACCACAACGGTCTGGTAGAATGGAAAGTTTCAAAACCATATGTTTTACTGTTCTCTCCTCGGCACAAATACGACGGATGAATTAACTAAGATTTTGTTCCGTTCACAACATGACAGAGTCTGAAAACGCAATGCCCAGAGGAATCGTCTAAGTTATCTTCACTCTATCGGACACTTTATTGAGCTTCTGGTACGATATGGGTGTAATACAGGATGACCATGCAATTTGGAGGAAAAATAAACATTGCTTTTTAGTTATGCTACTAATCAAAAATTTCTTATGGCTTCCAGTGAAAACCAAATGAATCTCTCTTTTTTTTTTCCGCATTGATAAAGCGCGGCCGGCGGGTTTTTTTAATGTTAGCGAATCCAATTATCCCACGTAAACACTTCAGTGCCATTAAAACTACTTATAATATGAAAAGAACAGAATGACAACCACAAAAGCAGCGAAAAATTTTCATTATGGATTAGTAAACGGCTTAGCCTACCAACTTTGCTTTGAAAGGTTACAGAAACTTGCCCTGAATGGCTCAAAATGGTTTAGTTTCCGTTTGAACTCGCTCTAGAGCCAACTTTAAAGACCAAACTAGTGCTTTGTTATGCTTTGTGTGGAAAAATGGATATTACAATATTGTGCACCTAAATCACCCCTATCAATATTCATATACTTGAGAGCTGTAGATACACATGGCATGATTTGTCCATAATGCACCTTACTTGGTTTGGGCGTGATGCAAAACTGAGACAACTCAACTCAATATGCCTTTGGGTGGATACTTATCAAACGTTCAGTGTTTCAAACACAGTATTACAAGCTGATAAGCAGTTCCCGAAACTACCAGCAACAACTGCTTCACTGAACATGAAGTGCATGTCAAGAATGAAGTAGACTTTGTGTCTCGAGGCCCACTCGTAACACTCTTAACAGGAGAGTAGATATTTTAAAAATCTAAAAGCGTTCATTTTTTCCTGTTTACTTAGATACCTCATACGGTTACTATATGAGATTGAAGGGTATTAAAAAATTGATGACAGATTGTAATAAGGCCATGTTTAGTAACTCTTCGAAAACAAGCCATTTTATGGAAGTTTACAAGTGGCTTCGGAACGTTCTTGTCGCATGTAATGCATTACAACTGAGGTATTTTGTCGATAAGACCTTAATATTCGGTTATATGCCAGAGTAAGGGCAAGTAATTTGAAATACGCGATAAAGGCATAGAAAATTCTTGACAGATTATTGCTTCGAAGATGATAATTTCTAAAAGCGCGTCAGCCTCTGGAATAGCTTAATGAAAGCAGCAAGGGTCACTACTTTTCGTTGTCACAGTGTTTTATGGCCCTTACCCGTGAACTTTTACTTAAACATATTCAGTTTAAACAATCAAAGTTTTGCATGACCAAAAGTCGTTTTTTTATACCTCTGGGTACTACAAGCCATGTCATTCAACAATATTATAAGTGCATCGTGCTAAAGATAAAACCAACCGTTCGCCATGTATGGTGCAATTCTTCGTTCTTAAACTGTCATAACAATTTGAAACAATATCTGAGGACGTAGTACCATTTCAGATAGTGTTCGAAAAAGCGCCATCCGGCTACCAGTCGCTCCATTTTCTCAACAACAAAAACAAAATACTGTACGAGCTTTGTGGATATGTTCACCGCTGAGTGAAATACCGCCTCGTTTTGTGGTAAACACAGACACTAAAAGAAGTTTTAGAAAGGAGCTGATTCTAAGAGGACCTCTTGAAAAGAAACTCTACCGGTGTAATTGATTTCGAAGGAAGAAAAACAAGTTAAATTTTTAGCACGGAAAGGCCGAACTGTGTTCTTTGTATTAAAAATCACCGCAACGTGAGCTATATAAACTGACCGCCCTCTTCAATGAGCTAGTTATTATCCGGAGACACTGACATATGCCTGGAAGTTTCTTTCCCAATTGGTCGCAATTGTTTTTTGGCAAACATTCCAGCTTCTCTACAACGCATTGTTATGGTTGTAATTGTGCATTCGAAATAGTTACAGAATCTTTTAAGTAACCTTATCAATTAACTGGATTTTTTTAACCCTGTTAATATCGGGCTCAATATCTCGCTAAGAACTATATTTCGCTTAAAAGATTGAAATGCCAATATTGCTTGGAATTTTCAGTTTATATCTCTTTGCTTTTGTTAAATTGCCCGTCTGATATCGGGAAGAAATTCACATTCCTTTACTGACGGCAGATAAAATTAGCTCACATCATCATTCATCTGACAATATCCCATTTTGTTGGAAGGCTTTCGCCCAACGTTTTGGTGAAAGCGCAAACCTGATTTAGATGTATCTATTTCACACCATCAGATTAGCTGTTTTACATATATTTCTCGTTTTCGACTCTAAAGTACAGTGAAATGGAAATATTTGAACTGTTAGCACTATGCAATGAAAATAGACTTGGTCATTAAACCAAACAAAGCAAGTTTTTGTTCTTCGAACACAACTGGCAAAGCAAACGGGTTATTCATCACTTTGGGCCAAAAATATCAGGCTTTCTAAGTAATTTAATATTAAAGGTAATTAATTAGTGCAAATTACGCCACATGTTCCTAAACTCGGTCTTTTTAATTCACCCAACAGGTATTTAGTTTTCATCATGAATACCTCGAGTTTTTTGAAATTCTTGCCGCTTAAGAGCAGTAGTCGACCCTTGCCCCAAATCAACTGTTAGATTGTTAGTAACCATCAATCCCAAAACATCAAAATCTTCGAAAATCACTGAACTTCGCTGAACACTGCCATGGATAAAACTGCTGGAAGATGTCACTTGTGTGCAAGTATGGGTTTTGTTCTTCGAAGTGCCTACCCCTCGTGTGGTTCTCAAGAAACCCTTTCCCCTGAGTTGCACAAAACGATCTAACGGTTTCCACCTAATGAGAAGTGGTTAACCAACCGGTAGGGATTAAAGAGGGATTAATGCAAGGTCCGGTAAGGTCAACACAGCGCTGAGAGATGATGTGGGCGCTTGAGGAAATCAACCGGCCGTAACTTAGGTTTGTGTACTTAAGAAGGGTTAGAACCATTTCTTGCACGAATCATAATGTACAAAGAGTACCAAAACCACACTCACCATTGGTTACAGTTCCAGTGAGAAGGATAATCAGCAAAATGAGAGTCGTTTCCCGGTTGAGAGCCATCGGTTTCTTGTTCGGTGCGACGGTTTCCCAAGACTGGATTACACATCAGCATACGACAGACCTACTGCCAGCCAGCTGTAATCAGCTTATCTGTATAAGTCCGCTCTCGCTTTTATATCCGCTCGTAAGATGAGGATTCAGCTCCGCCCATTTCCACCTCAGTTAACACGGGCATTGAAATTCATCTCCCTGCGGCAGTGTAAATGACCTAGTGCTGAATACAACAAGCTCACTGCTTTTTGCTGCCCTTTGTTTGCGTAGGTTTCACGTCATCTGTAAACACAGATTATTTTCAATCGACAGCCTGTTTGATCATGTCACGCAGCTTCCGAAAGTTAGCTATCGTTGCAATCCGGCGCTAAATTTTCCTGCTGTACGACCCCAGCTGGGTGGGTAGAGTTATTAACGGCGATTATTTCAACCCCCCTTGCCGCTGAACTTGTTTTGTCGCCTCACAGTGCTAAGTATCGCAGTGGTCTTTCCTTCCTTTTGTGTGTGTGTGCCTATTGCTTGGGAATACGTCACAGCGGTGTAGGTTTAGAGCCATTTAGCCCTCCAATCTCGTTTGGCACCTCTGCGTCTAAAAACCAACACTGTCTTGCCATTTCCGATTACACTTAACTGAAAGCGACATAGCTTCGTCGTAAATCAGGATTCTTTTCAAGATGCTGCTAAATACTGTAAACCCCAATTCCCAGTATGACGTTAGTTGACAAATAAATTTGTGCTCCACTAACTGTTGTTTCCTTTAATAGCTTTAGTTTCCTAGTTCATTGACGTGTGTTTTCTCATGAGCTGATTGACATAACAACTGCGATAACTGCTTTCGTTTGTTCCTAACCAATCGGTGCTTTGAAAGAGAAATATTGGATTGTCTATGCCCGGAAGATAAAGTGGAATTTTCAACAGCTAAAACGAAGCATTTCACCTTATTTTGCTAGTTCTGCTTGTGTATCGTAAATCTTTTTGTGGCGAGAATAGGGAGATTAACAACGGAGCTTTACCCCCTAGAAGGGCTTCACTTAGTCCTCAGTTAGTTGCTGGCTAAAGCTGTTAAATTCCGGATATTGTTCGACGTGTTATTAACCCTCTCCAACGATGAATTATCCAAATACACAACATTTTTAGCGGGAAGCTATTGAGAACGCCAACATAAAACATAAAAACAACTGAGTGCGAGCAGTAAGCCCAACTCATAATAAACAAAACATTGATGATAGCACTTTTTCTTGAAACTCGTTTTGAAGTTGTACTTGAGTTGTTCATCCAATGTCCTCCCAGTGCATTAAATGACCTTACAGACCTTTCGACGCCTTGAATTTTATTATTTTCGAGTGTTTCTGAAACATTCTTATTTCTTTTGTTGACTTAATATTTTGAGGCATGTGTATGAGCGATTTTACGTCTATTTTTCAGGGATAGGAAGCTCGGCTCACTTAACTTCGTCAGCACCGCCCAAATTTTGTCACTAGCTGAAATAATGTAACATAATAGGTAGCCAACCTGGGCCTATATCGCTCTGTAAGAACATATTCAAAAACTTTCCCATCAGCATATTTTTAACGGCCGCAGGTAAATATTTCATTGTCCCTTTCTTTTAAATGTAAAGCTTTGTTTTATTGTATTAGGTTTAAAGTTCTTGAAGTAGGTCACTTTCAAAGTTTACTGCAACGCGGGAACATTTCCGCAAGCCTTGAATCAAACATTAATTAAACCTATATTTTCTATTACTTGCGCAATTCACACAGGGACTAGAACTCAATTATTTTCTGAATAATATGCAACCAACCTTGAATTTTATTACCGGAAAAAACTAAACCCTTAGTGTCAAAAAAATGAAAGGGACTTTTATACCAATTGTGCCGTAGCACGTTGAAGGAATCACACTTCAGTGAATTTAATGACTGAAGCCTCTAAGGTCCTCGCTAGTTTTGCGCCAATAATTTTACGTTCTATTTACGCAAATTTCGTTCATAGAAGGGCAGGTAGCTTGTGTCGGTAATTTAGTTATAATAGTAATGTAGATGCATCCATTAGAGGCCGAATAAGTTTTTCACAAAATATATATATACTACAATAGCCGTTTTTTTGTTTTGTTTTGACTAGTTCGGCCCACTCAAAAATAAACATAAACGAAATTTGTAGATGCGAAACTAATACTGATATTCCTCAGGATTCTCATCGAGAAAATGGTGTAATGCAAGGTTTTTGATCAATTTAGGACAAACTGTTGACACAGAATGTTAAGAAGCATTCTTTTTCCTGTGTAAATTCTCTTCCATTACATGTCACTCAAATAAATAATTTCATTTGACCTCTCAGCAGTATTAAAATGTGTAAGTTTTGTCCCGTCGACTGATTGGATTCTATCACTTAGGTTTCTGAACGTAGAAACCTGACAATACGAAGTGACAACACGATATTTGTGACGTTTGATTTTGGCGTTTGTCGGGTTGTGCGCGGAAGGAACGGAAAGGGACAAAACGCTAAACGCGTGGTCGGAACGTTTCCCGCCCTTTAACTGAAGTGGGAGGTTAGAATTAACGGGCTGAGTCTATTGTTTGAAGCTCAAGTACGACATTGGTATAATTTCCTGAAGCCTAATCTATTTCCATCTTTGTTTTTCTCTCTCTATCTATTTCACTGTTTGTATTTTACATTGCCGCAAATTGAGATCTTTTTATAGGAATCTAGGTTGCTGTTTTTGTATTTCCGTAGATTAGTTGACAGCGTATTGGAAGCCCAGGATCGGAACGTCATTGTCATTGTTCATATCTGATCGCAAGTCAAAGATATTTTCTTGTGTGCGGTTAGGTCAGTTATATTTCCAACTCGCATCGTTTCTTGGTTATCACCAGTTAGCTAGAACATAACTATTAGCAATACAAGAAAAATCTTCACGACAGACAGTGAAGCGCGCTTGAAAAGTCCAGCAGAAACTGACAGGTCTAATGAGGCGGTTTTCACTAACATGGAACTGCTGAGCAACAGGCATATCAGCTGAAGAAAATAAGCGTGCAAATTATATTGGTGACAAGCAAGAAATTAAATCGAAATGATCTTTCCTTCAGGCATGAAGGCAAGATCTAAAGGATTCTTTTGGTTTTTCCTTACAATCCACAAATTCCTGCCTTCGCTTTACGGATCCCGACTGTGTTTTAAACATTGGTCCACAGGCTGTTAAACGGCTTCATGGGTATCATAGCTAGCCAAGTAATTCAATTTGCAAAGCTTTACGGTTGAAAATATCACTAAGCTTCAAAGAACCTGTAAACATACCTCAAGTTTATTAAGTGACTAAATGTATAAAAAGATATTGTCACGTATAAAAGAATGGTGTGCAACTTTGATTTCGCAGAAAGAATTCCAAACTTCTGCGATATCGAGCAACTTCTAAAATATCCAATGTCTTATTTTGAAAAGTGCAATAAGGCATGAAAGCTGCACTTCCTTTACGCAATTGAGAAAATAACCACAAGCGCCTAAAACACGTGTAGTACTTAAAGCTCTGAAAATATTGATCTTACGGCAACCACAAACTCAAAATAAAGCCAGATTCAGTATTTTGGGCTGGAATGTGCTCTTCTTCGGTATTGCCCAAGAATGGAGTTAATGTGAGGTAGAATAAAATATATTAGGTTGCTCCCTCTTACCTTGTTCTTCCCGGTTAAAGGTGATTAAACTTTTATTTAACATATCTGTCCACTAATTTTCAATCAAAAGTACTACGAGCTGTGAAAGCCGAGCTCAGAGCGAGAAACATTTCCGCGGCATTCAAAATCCGAGTGCGAAGAGCACGTGAGAGAGGAGGGACCAGTGACAACCGCGGAGGATGTCGAGAAAATACCTACTTACACGTTTTCTTATTTTCGAGTTTGATATTCTAGAGAATTTAATTTGATACATGCTGCAATGTTTAGTGACGTAAGTATTTCTTGTTGACAGTGTGTAGATGACATACGCTCTTTAACTCCTCAGTTAATTAAGTTTACATAAGTATGAACACAAATATCTTGTTACCTACATTAATTGTGAACAAGCAAGGAAACATGGCTGTTACTAATAAAGTCTTTGAAAGGGGCCTTCAAGGAAGGAATGAGTCGACACATCTCGAAAAAGAGAAAATCTCCTAACTGCAGTTTGCCTCAAATGAATATAAGTTATTTGCGTAGAACTTGTTATTTATATCGGGATGCCTATTACACTGAAGGTTGTCATATTGCTTTCTGGCTTAAATAGTTACAGTAGATATCTTATGACCTGCTCCGCCGCCAAAGTGGCGCCATGGCCCAGGCCCGACAGATCGGGTACAGATTATTGATGGACAAACTCTGCCGGTATAACGTCAAACATACAGGCCAGTTATGGCCGTTTCCGAAAAGGGAAGGAATCTTAAGCAGAGAAAGTGGAAAAAAAAACGGTAATTGTCAAACCAATATAAAAAAAATTATAATAACGCCAAAACCAATAATAAATGCAACATGACAATTGCAGGAAATGCGAAATAAAAAATTCCAATATGAAGTCCAGCAACTACAGAAAAAATCTAACAGTATATATGATCACCACTGGGCCACAAAAATGCCGTCGTATTAACGTCCTGACGAGGAAATTACTGACAACGCTCCCCTTAGGACCGAACAAAGAGGCTGTAATAATTTCAGCACTAGTCGTAGGTCAGGGTTCCCTGCGGGATGCCCGCGGGATCCCTAGCTACGGCATCATAACGGCGGCTTTGAACTTTCGGCAAACATGTATGGGGGTGATAAAGTTTAATACGAACACTGTACGTGGGTGCAGTAGACCTACTGACCGGCATAATTGATACAAGCTTAATGCTGTTCTTTTGAGAAGGAATTGGAAAAGGATATTTGATCATACAGCTTGAATTAAAAGCTTGTGAAAAGGGGGGGGGGGGTGGGGGAAAAGAAATTCAATTGCTTAATGGAAGGTTAAAAGTTGTATTGAAATCTCAGCAAAGTTAACGGTGGTGCCCACTTTAAAGGCGAGTTTTTCAAACCTTCACAGAGAACTCTTGATTTTAAGGTGGCCGAACACAGTTTCGCGCGCGCTTTTGCTGATGCAATTCAGCGCGCGCACAAGGATTGCAAAAAACAAACGTGCCGTCAATAGAGCGATCATTTTATTTACCCAACACCCGCACTATCTGTGCTATTTTTCTCTATAGCTGAACGCAGCGTATTGATGGCTTTAGTCTTCTATTACAAAGATACGTTAGAAAAGGTAACGATGCAAAGAACCCAGCAATTCTCAGCTTTTTCTTTCTTACCGAAAGAACCCAGTTAAATGCAGCGCACGCGTAGTAAGTCAAAAAATTGCGATTGAATGAAAATTGCACACTCGAAATACGCCTATTTCTGGAGAACCACTGATTAGAATTTCACGAAATTTGGCACGAAAATACTTTAGGAAATGAGTAACTGGAGTATTGAAAATAATTGGACTTTAACAGAGGAAATACTAGATATTCCAGTGAACCTTCAACGAATGATTAAAGATCTCTCTGTTAAATTATTAGCAAAATGACTAGATTTTCTGCAAATAAAAAAAACCGATTTTAAAGGCCTGTTTATATTTATTCATGTTGCCATGGCAACGGCACATACGTCATCTTAACCATCAAAAAACCAAAGTTTGTGTTGTTAACTAGCTTGCTGACATTTTTTGACGACCGAGGGATCAAGGGTTTTAGAGAAAAAGGTGAATGAAACACAGGTATCAAAAACTGTGTTCAGCCACCTTAAGCCCGGTCCTCACTAGCGATGCAAGCATAAGCATAAGCATAGTAAAAGAGGGTTGTGAAAAAGGGTGGAATATAAAAATTCATTCGTAAAATGCAACATTTACTTATACTGAAATATCAGCAAAGATAACGGTTGTACCCGGTAAACCCTTAATTAAAGGAACAACACTTACTATTTAGAGCAAAGCCACATAAAGCCGTATCAGAGCATGTCTGTTGCATATTTCTGCAGAAATCCACGAATTGAAAAGGATAACACCGAACCCACCGCAACAGTTTTAAGTTAATTCTGGACATGTTTTACAAAAACTCATTGTTATACGGAACCATAACTGATTGCAGTTTTACCAAACGTCGCGACACGCTGTACACGGATAAAAGCTAAGGGAAATTATCGCTGCCTTACTCAGTCAAAGAACTTGATGCAAGAATTAGCAGCGACGAGCGAGGAGACTTAAGCCTGTTCTGTGCACGTGCTTAGGAATTTTCTCATAGAGACTTTAGCTTCTAGGGAAGCCGGGCTAGGTTGAACGAGACGTAGAGAGTTGTGAATTTCTTTACAATTATGACTTCTTTTCCCTTTCTTGAAAAAAAATTCAGAGATCCGCTGATTTATTCAAATAGAGTTAAATTTAACAAGAGGTCAATACTGGAAATCAATTAGTATAGATATATTTCTCTTAACGCTTGAGTGGACTGTTCCAAATCTGCCAAAATTACCAGGCTGAACAAGAGATACCTAGACTAACGGAACAAACTTGTAATATAAGCTTTCAACATAAATATTCGATTAAAAAGTTATACAAAGAGAGAGGAAAATGGGATGTGTCAATTGACACAAACGAAGTATTCTTATTTCTGTTAACGACGATCGCTTTGTGCCAATCTTTTGCCTTTTACAGCCAAACGAGGAGCAAGAAAGTTGGGATATCTTTTCGACAGGAATTTTGCGTTAGTTGTTAGAATAACAAGTGAAGCTTGGTTTAACAACTTGTCAATAACTGAAAATACCCGTATAGTTTGCTTGTCTTTGATTGTCAAAGAAGTTTGGAAAACCAAATGAAGATTTTCCGAAAAACCTAACTGGACCAAAAGGAACTGAAAATACAATCTGTTCCACAGGGTAACAGTTTTGCTTGGTAGATGATTCTTTTAGAACTACTCAGTCATTTTGCTTTATATATTGCTTAACATGGTTTTTAAGCTTAAAGCCGCCTTAGGGCTGTCGCAGCATGATCTATCATGTGCATTTAAACTAATCGATATTGTAGCTAAGTGCACAAGAGTCTCTTGAGAAGTGCCCGTTAACAGCTAATGGATCAATTAGTGAACACTGATTGAATGTCCTTACGTATTTCCGTTATGTTTAGTAAGAGATGTGCTAAATTACCTTTATCCGTTTTTAATACAACTTGGTAAACAATTAAATTCCTATGATTTCAAAATATTGAGCATTCATTTAAAATAGTTATAGCAATGTCAAATAAGACATGAAAACTTGCACGTATTTCTATATCGAACATACTGGCATTTCCAGCTAAATGAGAGTCGCATGGCAAATATGACTGAACTTAACACCCTCTTTCCTTTCCTTTCCAACTTGTTCTGTAATTTTCACTAATCGATTTAGGAAATATACAAATTCTGGTGCTTACTTTATTACAGACTGAATAGGTGAGCTTTGTAAAACCTGCCGCGATATTGTCAGAGATGTTCCCTTGATGTGTCTGTTGTAGCAACGAATCAAAAAAGGATGTTGATCTAAGAGCGAGAACCACTCAGAATAACGAGGTGGCTCGTTGCCGCAACACAGCGGCTGGATTAAAACAAAAAAAAAATATAGAAATAAATGCTCATCTCCCGGCATGCTGCTTTTGGAAAGTACTTGATGAATTTTCAGAGCATTTTAAAGTGTAGACTGGCTGATTGGAAACAAGAACTATCATACTGGTGTGTCCGTCAGATCTTGTACATCAGTAGCTCACACAGACAGACATCTAGAAAGTTAAAAATGTCATTTTAGACCCACTCTGCAAGCACTCCACTGTATATCTAAACACACACACACACACACACGACACAATCCCCCCACTTTGCTATGACCAACGGCTAACGATCGACACGTCACCTTCACAAACTCGCAACGGCACGCGGTTAATTCCTTCCCTTTGCCCGCAGATACACATAGCCGCCTACGTTTCTTTAGAAAGTAACATCTTTGTCAGTTTCACAAGAATGGCCACCTTTGTCCATAGTTAAAAGAGGGAAATGGCCGGCAATTTCAAAGGAGGAAATAAAAATAACTGGTACCACCACCGTGCATCTGATAATTTTTTGTTTTGCGTCATACACTAAACATGAACTACGTAACCCAATCATTTTAAACGGTTTATTCCACAGCCACAAGTAAACGACTAATGTGCTTTGAGCATGGTGAAGGCCAAAACAAGCCTTTTGAGAAAACGCAATAACTGCCTAATTTTGTTGATTTCTTGTGCAGGGCAAACTTCACTGTAAATAAATCTTTGATAACAGCGGATTATTCTCATATTCTACTTCAATAAGGAAGAACTTCGCCGTTAATGAAACTCTTCCCAAACTGCGAATGACTCTCCTACCAGTAACTGCTACACTGAGAGAACACCTCGCGCCGTTAAAATGTATTAATTGTTAGTTGTTCTCCTTATACGTTTGATTTTACCAAGTGAAGATTAAGAAAACTTCATATTCCCTATATTTTATTATTCCGAGAGACTACTTCGCCGTTAATGAAATTTCAATAACTGCGAAAGATCTCTTTATACTAATATTATTTCCGGGAAAATTTGGCCGTCAGTGAAATTTCAATAACTGCGAAATAATCCCTCCATTCTATTATATACCGTGTGAGGACTTCCGTTACTGAATTTGCAAAAACTGCGAAATATCTTTTTACTGTTTACATTATTTCGAAGAAAATTTCGCCGCTAAACTTCACTAACTGCGAAATATTCCCTCTATCTATATTAATAAAGACTACTTCGCACTTGATGAAATTTCAATAATTGCGGAATATCATTCTACAGTGGAATCTCGATTTCTCAAACCCTCCTTTTTTTGAACCTCCCGACGACTCAAACCAAAAGTCGCTTCTCTCTTAAGTCAAACATTGCAATTTTACCCCCGATTTCTCGAACTATCCGATTTTTCGAACCAATTTTCGTTTCCCTTGGAGGTTCGAAATATCTGGATTCCATTCTATGTAATATATCGAGTGCCTTTGTTGCCAAATTCTCTTGCTGTCTGTAGAGTCAAAGTACCGGCAACGACCAGTTAGTCTGTAATCAGGAAGCGCGTGTATTTTGAGGTAGTCAGCTGTGTACAGGACTGTCAGCCGAAGAGAAAATGTCTCCTGCCAACAGTGACCACAAGCCTATAGCAAATGGAATCGGCCTGTTTATACACATTTTTGGCTCCCAGTACGTAGCCTACAATATGTGCACTACTTGAGCTCGACAACAAGAAGGCACCTCGCCTAGGCGAGTAGAGACTTACTGTAGGCCGTAAATCCTCGAATTAGCGCCCGGGACGCTTATTTCAAATTTAGAAGATGGGGGGCGCTTATTTGAGAGAGGCGCTTAATCGAGGTGTGTGTGTGTGTGTGTGTGTGTGTGTGTGTGTGCGGGGGGGGGGGGGTTTTTTGGGGGTGTGTGGTGGGTGGGTGGTGGGTTGGGGGGGGGGGGGGGGGGGGGGGTTATTTAGCTTTTGCCAAATCGTGGCGAGATATGATCGTTTTTTTTTTTGTAATAATAAATGTATGTATCAGACCCTCAGAAGTCTCAGAAGGATCCTGTCTCTTGAAGAACTACGTGATATAACCCCTTTAGCCGGTCTAGGCCTGCTGTACAAGGTTGGTTAGGCTTTAGGCAATGAATCAGCAGATCTTCACTACCATCCGTTACGACGGTCGTTTCGCAGTGCTTAGATGGGTCGATAATCACTTGCTTGTGATTGAACACGACCAAAACTCTACATCCTCTGTTGTCTAAATACCCTTCCATACTGGGGTAGGGGAGGGGGTGCTTATTCGAGGAGAGGTGCTTATTTTAAATTTTGGCCGACGGGAGGGGGCGCTTACTCGAAGGGGGCGCTTATTCGAGGGGAGGCGCTAATTCGACGATTTACGGAACACGAATAAACGACCGCAGGCGCACTTCAGTTACAACCGCTAAAGACTAAGTATGCATTCCCCTGCAAAGTACACTGTTGTAAACATGTTGGGCTGTTTATTGCAAAACTAAACTCTGTTACAAGAAAAAAGGAACAAGCCTCAACTCAACGACAAATATAGGTGAATATTTGTTAATAAGCTAAGAGTGCAGGCATCCAAAAGTTTTACGCCAATTTAAACAAACCAAGCACATGCCAATGTGGATTCGATTTTAAGGTTAACATCTAGATTGGTAAGACTGGCTGAAAATTACTGAAATATAGCTGACGTTTTATTATCTTGAAAAATATGTTGATACCTTAGATATTTAATAAGCCGCTGTTTTCAAAATGTAGTGTAACAGCTTACACTTCTAGGGCTAGGGCCAGAGGACAAGCAGCAAATAATTATATTACATGTATTCCTAGAACTACAAGAAATCAAGAAGTTTTCTGTTTGAAATGGAACACGTAATATAACCAGTATTGACAACATGTGTAGTTAATATACAAAACGGTGCATGCAATGTTTAACTCTGAATTGCTTTAAGTTGTCATCATCAGGCACCATTGATTATATTTAGTAAATTAAAACTAAACAAAACTACGCCAACAGAAACCTCACTGTTTTTGCTAAATATAAAGTTTGAACACAACACAATTACTGTTAGTAGCAATTTAACAGTGGTCATCATACATCATAGTGAAGAGTGCTACAGGGTGACTTCTTGAACTGGGCCATTTGCAAGAAAACTGACCAATCGAATCCTTAACTGTGAACCATGGATTGGGAACTTATCTCTACACAGGTCAGTGACACTGAAGCATCCAGGCAATTAGTGCTCCACCAACATTTTAAACCAAGAAGACAAATGAAGTTCTTCTGCTTTTTTAAATTTATATACTTCCGACACCCGCGCATTGTGCTATGCATAAACTCTTCAGAGATCCCATCCTGAGTTTTGCATTATTATGACTATTTATTTCATTGGAAAAATTTAACTTGAAAAGACATTTTGTGAAGGCCTGACTGAAACTATTTTAAACTGCTGAAGACTTCGAAACTAACCAATCAAAAATGATGTCAGAAATTATCAATTTTCCTGAGAGGTCTGTGAACATGCCAGAACTTTGCTAGGCTATATTATTTGTTGTAGAACGACTGTTTGCATTTTCCAAAATTACTGGTTTGTTTACTAAAACGATCACCTTCCTTTGTCCTCACTGGACATTTTAATTGGTTATACTTTTGTTCCATGTAGCCCTGTTCAAGTAGTCCCACTGTAGCATCCTCTTTGCTCCAAGTAGAATCTCTTATGACTATACACCTTAAACATGAAGTCTGTACTAATAACAAACAACTTCACATACATCAACTGAAGATGAACAAGGTCCATTTATGCCTGGTCCTTGAGTCTAAAACATAAAAGCGAATCTGCCAAAATGGTTGACTCCACGACAAGGACATGGGAAGTCATTTAAACACCCAGCAAAGTAGCACCTGTTACAACGCTGCAAAGAAAAAAAAGTACGACTTCTTCATTTTGTAGACTAAAATATATTAAACTTTATGGATTGATCCAACTTTCTTACAAAAGAAAAAAACTGTGCCAATGTACCAATCTTGCGCCTAACAGTTGTATCCATTTTTGTTACTAAGTATTTTGAGGACTTTTAATTGTTTCAAGTGCGCATAAATGAAACATCATTGATTTTATAAACATTATGTGCAGGGCTCTCCCAAGAATTTGAAGCAGGCATAGAATGATTTGTAGTAACTGGCACTCTGCATAGAGAAGTTTCCCCAACCAAAATAGGGCATAAGGTTTCAGTTTTATCACACGCCCACGCGCCACGAAGCATTTTATTTATATATGCCAAAAGCATCATCTCCCCAGAAATATTTACTTTATGGCACATCAAGACCACTTGTCACAATGAAAAAGGAATTTTTACTCGAGCTTCCGTAGGAAAGTCCGAGTCATAAAATGCAAGCCGTTCTTAGTCGCCAAAAGAGGGTCATGGTCCCAGGCGTTCCTAGCGTAGACCGTGGATACTGGTGACGAGAACCCCACAACTTTCTGTATCGTGTGCTTGCCCTTCGTGAACGACGTATTATACAGAATGCCGTGCTTTGTGAAGAAAGTTTTGGCAAGAATTACGCCTTATACGTTCATCTCACATACAAAAATGTTGATCGTTTTCGGAACGGATCGGTCCAAGAATTATATAGTTTATAAGCCTGCCAATTAGTAAGCAAAGTTAATGCTACACTCGTTCTCACGAGATAACATATGAGCCAAGTACGAGTTCGAACTACAAAAACACTGACAACAAACTATGACTACTGACTTAAAAACCAACTACGATGCGGAGACGTGTACCTCAGACGTTGAAAGAAGCCAAGAATCTTCGTAAACAGAACTTCAAAGATGAGGCAAACAACATGCGATTGGATAAATAGGACACTCGACGAAGCAACTTGAATAGTACTTGAAATATCTAAGCAACCTGAGCAGAACTCTTGTAGTAAAATATCTTGATTCTTTTATTTGTTTTTATTGTGTTCAATAAGCTTACTCGTGAAGTACGATTTGATACTGCGGTACGAAGCCCAAGTAAACCACTAACTATAAATCAAAATGAGATGAGAGTGGCTTGCTTGTTGACGGAATAGGATGCAATTATCATTTCGTCATTGTTTTCAGCTTGGAGAGATCACGAAAAGCTGATACAGGCAATAAAAATTTAACTAAAGGTAGTTGCTTAAGTACAATGTGTATCACGAAAAATCTCAGGTGCAGCAACGTTCAGCATGCATCGGACTACATGCATTAGACAGTGTTGTACAAAGCATGAATTAATGTACATGCAATTGTTACTTACAGCTATTACAAATTGTGAAAAATTGATCAAAGAACTGCGAAAGTCAGAGTTTTATTTTATTTATGTACAACTTTTTAACCCTTTGAGAAGTACAGCAACAATGAATTCCAAAAAAAACCAAATTTGAACAACCAGGCATCAAATTTACTTAACAAGGCCTTGAAGTTTGGTTTTCAAAATTTGAATACTTTCAGGGTGCCTAAGAACCCTGATACAAGAGTCTCCATTTTGTAGTTCTAAATTCTTCTCTACAAAATTGAAACTAACTGAGATTTGGTATTGGTTCTCCGTTTCTTCAGTTTATATAAACAAGCAATAAAATTGTTTATTTTATGAACAGTTACGTAGTGAGGAAATCTGATCACTTACAGAGCAATGTAGTTCCCTGTAGTCTCTGCACATCTGGCAGATCGAACAGTGATTGCGAGGACGATTATCTTCATCACACAAGTCACGAGAACACCATGAGAAGCGGTATTCACAATCACACTCTGGACATTCCACGACACCAGTACAACAGTTTTTCATTGGAATAAGACTGTCACAGCAAGGTGTAGCTACTGATGTGTTCTGCAGGAAGGTACGTATGTTGTTGACCTGAATAGAACACAAAGACAAGCTTTGTTTCTGAGAGTCACTGAGTACATAAATATAGCCTGTAGCTATTAATCAAATATGGGTAAAGGCAAAGCATCCAATCCCACCAACGTGTTGGCCAAACCGTTTGCAGACGCGTCAGTCGACAGTCGGCCAACTCTTGGCCTTTCTTTCTCTTTATAACGTACAAGATGTGTTGGTGAAGCATCCATGGTGCGTCGGTATTTTGTCGGCCAATGCAAGTGACGGAAATAAACGGTTTCATCTGTTTAACGGATAAGCGTTAGTGTGCATTTTCCCGTGTAAGGTGACGTATTTAAGGTAATACCCCTGAAATAAAACTGCACATAAATTTTTGCTCAAACTTTGTCCACTGAATATTTATCATATGAGAACTTTAACTATACAATAAAAAAGGAGGGTGTCCATGCTCGTTAAGGAGCAGTGAGGCATTGAAAATGTCCTATTTTAGCGTTGTTTCATGCTTATTACAAGAACGCATTCCAAGTTATTGTAAACTCTTTGTAAGCCCAGAATCCTGAAAACACGCCTCAAACTACAGTCAATACTTGTGTTGGACACAAATAAACTTTTTAAGTTTGATTTTGACAGACAGCTAAATGCTTGTTAAAATATTGGAACCAAATTACTTGCCTTGGTTATCAAACTGCAAAATAGAAAAGACTACAGTGCAGCTGCTATTTTCCTCATTTATTCAATTTTCAACCATAGAAATCAGATCAGTTTTTTCTCACGCAAAGCTAATGATTAGTTGATTAAAATGGCTGGAAAAAAAAAATTGGGGTGCCCAAGCTCGTTAGTGAGCTATAGCCATTTTTCAACTGACAGGACTCAATATCAAGGCAAATTCGCCATGTTTCAATGTGCGCGTGCACGAACGCGCGCTAATGCCGCCATTATTTATGCGCAGTAAGGATGCACAGTGCAATACTGGGGAATGACCTTAATTAATTTCTTTGATACAGTTTCATCAATTTCTCCTCACAACCATTGATAGATAATAATCTATCAATGGCTGTGATAGCCAAGCAGATTGGTGCCCATGAGAACATTATTTTTAAACTAAAATAATTATTTTAAGATCATTGCACTACATTGAAACATCGAAGACTCTGTTAAAATGTAATAGAGCTGTTATACACACTGTACTGAAAATATTTTTACAGTTCCAAGACTTGTGGAGATTCACGTATGGTTTTTACCTAGATTTAATCTGCTTTTAATAGGATTTTGAAGTAGGTGGCTACCCTGCGAAAACCACTGTGAGAGAGCAGTAGGAGAGACCCTTCCCTTCTGTCCTCAGTCCATTATAGCTGGCTAGTTATAATCACAACACAGTACCTACATGTAGCAGAGCTCTGGTTGGCAGGTGCTGAGTATAATTTAAAGCAGTGCTACAAATTACAACACACACTTGAAGTACAGCAGAAATAGTTTTACTTGACATAGTCTATTGCAACTGAATATACATGCACATGCAGTTTACCTTTGGTAAATTCTGCATTAGACAGCTGTCACTGCAAGCCTCAGCCAAGTTTACTCCAAATTCTTCCAGAATATTTAAAGGATTGTCACATGATACACAAGAGCAATCCCGACACTTTCTCTGTTCCCTTATGCAGCTACAACGCTTTGATGTACAGCCTGAGGTGCAACAGCAAACTTTCAGGGAATCACTTGTTTGGTAATACTGCTGAGATTTTGGGCTTGGTTCCAGATCTAGTTGATAGTGGAAAGAACGCTAGTTTAATAGTCTGGCCTGACACATTGACTAGAGAAAAGTTTGAAAAGGTTTCATGATAAATTATTAGCATTTTTCATCATTTTGACAGGGACCGGAAAGAGTGTGAAAGTACAAATGAACTGACCACACTGCATGCTTACTACCGTGGAAAGCAAGATATAAGACAAGCATGGATCGATCATGCATCTGTTCATGTTCACTAACAGAAGAAATGCGATAAAATCTGGGTTGTACATTGGGCTCCAGAGGCCCTAATGTTGACGAATTTCTTGTTAGAGAATTGTTTGCGATGAATGCCCACTCGCCATGTTTGTTTACTATGCGCCAGTGATACATATTCATAAAGAAACTACTCCAACAGCGTCTGCAGAACAAGTGAATATTGTCAGTATTTTGGTCATATTATATTGTTACTACCACATGTTAATTTTAATATGCCATACTGTGTATTGGAGATTCTTCACTCAAGTCTTGGTTTCTTTTCTTTCGCTTTGATGATTTTTCGAGTTTCAGTTCAGTAGGAGGTGGTTTGTTGTAATCAATCTTGACTGGCTTTTTCAGAAGAGTGGAAAACCTTTGATCAAAGTTCATGAGGTGGTTCCTGATTGCTATTGATGAGCTTGAGAGGGTTAACTGAAAATAAAAATGTAAACACTTGAATCTCGTTCAAGCCTGAATTTTTTTCAGGCCTTAACTTCACAGCTGCTTTAAGTTGTGTGTTTATGTACTATTTTCATATCCAAGCATTTCAGGCTTACACTTCATTGCAATATCTTCATTCAATCATCTACACGAGATAAAAAGTTTAAAACTTAAGGATCGAATGCATGCTGGCAATTGCATGTTAGAAATTTTGTTTCAGGAAAATGTGTAAATAGCTTTGTGCTTCAACTGCTTAATGCTTGGTTGCACCTCCATTGGTGCTTGTCTGAGCGGCTAGAAGAAGCACCATTTAACATTGGGTTTTGGTGCTTAATTAATATAAATTTACTACATTGTCATTACTACAATATATTATACAATGTAACTATATAACCATGTGATACCTTGTGGTATGGTACTTTTGATAACTGGCCATCAGTCAAGTCTACTGTGTGTAAAGTATTGTATTGAATTCTGGAACAAGTTGTCCCATTTCGTCTTTGCTGAAGTACTTCTTTTCCCTGCCACATGGCTGGTACAGTGTCCACCTCCATGATGACATCGACTGTAGGTGATGTTGATATGTTTAAACCCACTACAGTTCTGAAGGGAATTTCTATACAGACCAATACGTGCTTGTTGTCTGCAGTACTGTTTATATGGAGCTCGTAAACAAATTTCCTAAAACAATAAGTTATTAGCCTGTGTAAATTACTGACATTTAACACAAAATAATAATGTCATGAATGATTTAAGTTGGCAGTCACTGCAAGTGCTGCATGTACGTTACTGGGTGGATGCAAATGAGGAAAAAATCTCGACAACAGAATGCCTTCCAGTTCTAATGGACAAACATTTGTCAAGCTGTGGCTGAAAAAGTACTGATGTCGCTGGTGTACAATAAAGATGGCAATTTCACGTCTTGTTAATCTGCATGGAAGCTAAGAAGCCCAATGGAATGAGCAAGGAGGCCCAGTGCAGAAAAGTTTCAAGATACTATGCTCTTTCAACATGCTGGTCTGTAAGAACACCAAATATCTTTCCAAGGCCCTCAGTTAAGAAGGTCATTTGAGGCAGTGCAAATTAGAAAAGGTGTAAGAAAGCAGAATAAGGCTGTCATGGTGCTTTTTAAATTCGTACAATAGTTGTATATGTCCATGAACTTACACTCTTGGGCCTGGTATTCCTAGATTGTTGGTTGTGTGAATCCCAGGACTCACGACAGCCTTTTTCTAGATGGATCATTGATTTCAGTCACGACAATCAACCACAACAAAATTGCCTTTTAATTTGTTTTTAAGTATCTTTTAATTGTAGAGATTTTGGATTTTGGAATTTATGACCTTAACTTTAAAACATATACAGTGTAATACTGATTTTCAAATAAAAACTGTTAAAATTAGTACTTTAACAACACAAATTAGGAGGTTTGAGAAATCAAGTGTAAATAAATAAAATTATAAATAAATATACCTTATTTACCCTCAGCAGTGTTTATAGCACAAAGGCTAGTGGTGCCAAGGAAACAAATTTCCCCCTGGCTAACCTTTTTGCCAAGGCAACAAAAATTTACTTTGAATAATCAGGAGGTTTGAAAAAATTGGATTCCACTGTAGTGGTAACTGTAAGTTATCTTTAACACTATATTTTTTCCAAGTTGATGCTATCTCTACATTAAATATTATTATTCCTTTTATTACTCACTTTGGAGGGTGGTTGGTTGCATCTTTGATATACATCAGTGTGACTGTGTAATGTAGTAATGAGTCCACACAGTGTATGTGCCAAGTCATTATTTGGCTGTGTGACTGTGTAATGTGGTCCCAGTAAAAGACCCACATTTCACCCTTGCTCACCATAGAGTCTCCAGTAGCACAGTGGTTAGAGCATCTAGTTGAATCCCTGGGTTCAAATCTCATCAGAAACTCACATTTTGTTCCAAGTTGATGCTATTTCTACATTTAATATTCCTTCTATTACTCACTTTGGACGGTACATGTAGATTTCAATCACTGAATTTAAAGCTGATATGAAGAAATTTACTGGTAACTGTTGATATAGTTGTTTTACCCACCTTTGGGTGAATATGACCTTAATTCTTGATTTCCCATTAGAGAACATCTTGTGCTGATACTAAAATATCATAATAAAGTGTATCAGAATTTATCATAATATCACAAACACTGCCCTTGAATAACCACCACATCAAAAAGTAAAATTTTAAAAAAGCTTTTTGAATAAATTAGGCATACTAACCCTCCAGGTTCCTATCTCCAAAGAATCAATGTCATAATAACGAGGGCAAAACTTCTTTGCATCCACTCTGCCTGACTGAAGTTCTGGAACTATGTCAGCAGCTACTGCCAGCTTCCCACACTGCGGCAATGCACTGCTTACTGGAGCTTGTTGTGTGTCAGCTAAACCTGTTATCGTGGATTGGTTCCCACTTCCAGTGCTTGTGTGTATGCAGTGAGCATCTACAGCAGTTGCAGGGTAAGATTCTGTATGTGTTTTTGCTTGTTTCATGGAAGAATCTGTGCCTAAAGCCGAGACTGTTGTGGTATATGCTGTTTCTGTGGTGGTGAAACAGGGCTGCTCTATTGTCTGTGAGTAAGATGAAGGTGTATGCATGGTTTTGCTGTATTTCTCAGTGGGCTGGTACTGTACAGTTGTAAGTGTTTGGCCTTTGACATCACATGAAGTACCAGCAGCTGCTAAATAATGCTCATATGACAGTCCTGTACTTGAAAGCTGTAATTACAGAATGACACGATATTACTTCAGGAATTGCACAACTAAACGAGGTTGACATTTCTCTCTATCAATTGAGAGGATTGCTTTGTATCCTCTTGAAAGATTAAGGATTAAATTGCTAGATAAAACGCAATGTGCTGATGGTACATGTATAGCTGTTAAGCTTTTGACTTGGGCTGTTTACCATGAGCCTACCATTGATTCCTGAGCTTACAATAGTTGGGATCTTCCATATCCACAAACTTAGCTTGAAAGATATCCTATATAGCTGTTAATTACGCATAGAAGAGTCTGGTGAAACACAAATGCAGTGAAACCTCAAGAAGTTAAGTTCCTTTTGAAATGTGAAAGTAACTTACAAGAATCATTTGTACATTGTATTTCACACTCCAGTGATGCAAAGATGTCCGGTCGCAGCTTGACATCAAATAACTAATGATCTGGGTACCATCAATAAAAAATTAATGTACATCAAATGATTTAAAAAAATTAGAACAGAATTTTGTTACCTTAGAAGGTAAAGGAGATGCAATAGGCATTTTACTGCACACATTTCCTGACACTACTCCCAAGCTTTCCATTGGTATTCTGGTGCTTGTTACTACTGTGGACTGCACAGCTCCCTTGACAATGGGGACAACAGATGTCAATGGATTTCTCACTTGGCCCACAAACTGAGTGGAAGTGGTGAACAGACCAGCTAACTTGGTATTCAATGTATTTGTAGGAGTTTGTCCACTAAACAATATTGTGCTTAAGTTTGTATAGTTTGGTATACTCAGTTCTGGACGGACTACAGGCATGGTTAAACCTTGTCCACATGTAGGTTTAATACATGATTCTCCCTTATTTACTGGTGTCAACTGAACTATCCTGCTAATGTCATTTATCTCACTGTTGATATCACATTTGCCATTTGAATCACCCCTCGGTATCTCAACAGTCTGTTCTGTTGGTGGTTGAATGTTACAGCAGAGATTTGATTCTACAGGTGGCAGGTTATTTTGTTGTCCATTTCCTTGCACTATTCCATCCATCTAAACCCATGGTAAAGAAACAAAAACTATGCTTAACTGAAGATCACTTATGAAATACACAATCCTCAACTATTTATATCAATATTACTTTTTTGTACCATACCATAGAAAAAAAGAGTGACCAATACATTCAATGCAACATACATGCAGCACACCATGGAAAGGTTGGGTGTAATACTGTTGACTATACAGCGGCTTCCCTGCTTCCCTTGGCTGTATTTTCTATGGCATGGTATACATTGAGTTATAAGTGCATGTTTGTGCTATCGATTTAACTGGCGTGCATTTACCGAGTATGCTATAATTAACAATTATCTGCCAAGGGCAAAGTGAACATTGGTGAATATTCAGAGACAAAGTTGAGGTGAATATTCACCAGTGTGTTCACTTCACCTGAGGCGAGTAATATTTATTGTTATAGTATAATTTTCAGAGGTGAATATCAAGGACTACAAAATAACGAACGAAAAGATAAAAACACAGATGCAATTGTTTTTTTCCATATATGTATGCAGCCGTTGTTCTTGTAATAAACTTACACGTACATCAATTGTGAATCAATTTATTCATCAAGTATGGCAGTAAAACAAACATGCCAAACACTATGAAAAATTAATTCATCCAGTACCTTTCTGTTATCGTTGTTGACTTCATTCACAGTTATCATCGCCTAAAAATGAGTAGCTTTAGTTTGAAGAAAAATAAATTTCACTCAATCAATCTGACCTGTTGGCGATCAACATAACCACTGCATTTACGATTCTTAAATGCCTTGAATATGAGTTCTTGAAAGGGCTTTTTGTCCATTAGGGTGACAGTAGTTATTCTGAAAATACTCCATCCTTTCAAATATCCTGGACTTGGAGAGATGTCTTCCAAATAAGCGAAAATTTCATTCAGCAACTGTCTGCCATGTTTACTTGCCGGGATGGCAAAGGTGGTGAGCTTAGTAACCAGGCCTCGAAAATGTTACATTCACTGATTAGCATGGTGAATATAGAGTCATAAGCTGAGCTTTTTGACCAATCAGAATGTCCAATTCTTATATTCACCTCTGGAAATTACACTAACAAGATTAATTATTATCATGCCCAAATTTACACTTAACCAATCACATCCTGTGATATCAAGTCAATCGTTAACCTGATGTGGCTGGGATTGGGTGTAGTGTAATATACGTAATGTTCCATGAATATGTTAGTTTGACTGCGTCCCGCCAAAATACGAGCAAAGGTTTGATAAACTCTCTGGATACCAAACCTTAAGAAGGGCCTCTTCATATGAGCCTGGTCAACCAGGCTGGCCCCGTTTCTGAGATCTTTCCTCGCCACTCTCTCACACTCTTTGTAGAATTTTCGCCGAGTTCATACAATGTATGAGAAGCTGGGCTGGCCCAGTTACTGAGATCTTGGTCGCAAAAGCAAGATGTGCAGTACCAGAAAATATCCATACTCCCCCCACAGAAGGGATTGGAATTTCCTGTGGAAATGTATCAAGTTTAATTGGAATTTCCAGAGGGGCGAAGGGTGTTGGAAAAAATCCCTTCTGTGGGGGAGGTATGGATATTTTGTGGAACTACACGCTATCCATAACCTGGCCAGCCAGGATGAAAATTTTCCCATACGAACACTCCAGCCAGGGTGACTGGGACGAAACTTTTTAGACAAGCTTCGCTTTCACAACTTAGTGGCCAAAATTGCATAATTTTTTTCTTGTACATGTACATATTTCAACTTTAGGAATATTCGAATTAGCTTCATTTGTAAAGTTACAAGAGTCCACAGAGCTACAACAGTCACGAACGATACAAGTTTACGTTCCACCATTTTAGTTGTGTTTCTTGGATTTCATCCCGGTTGACCAGGCTGAAATTTGCCATATGAACAGACCACAAAATTCGTCCTGGTACGGGCTGGTTCACACTAGTGATGGAATTGGAGGCAGAGTCGGAATCGGAAGCGCAAGGAGTGTTACGATCCAGTGTAAATCAAAAAGTGGAATCGGAAGCGGAGTCGGAAGCTCGACGGAATCGGATTAAGAAGGATCAGATGAGTTTCTTTTTCTTCCAATTCTGCTTCCACTTCCATCGCTTTCGATCCAGTGAGAACAAGGTGAACGGAATCAGAAGTGGAAGCGGAATTATCAGCCAATCAAAAAACTCATTACCAGTCCCTTTCAAACTTAGAGCAAAAAAAAAAAAATAGTGGGTCTAGAGGAAAAACTGGCAGAGGCTGTGAGACAGTTCCCCGTTCTTTATGACAAGTTCTGCAGGGACTTCAAAGACAACAACAAAAAAAGGCTAGCATGGGAGGATGTCGCTAAACAAGTAGGACTTCAGACCAGTACGTATTGCAGTAGTGAATACAGTTTCATTTGTTTGAGGTTTTCTTAAGTCAGGATCATGCTGTTGTATGGCTGCAGTTTTCTCGGGTTTTTCCGTTTGGGTATTAGTTACCGTAATATTGTGTCTGCTGAGAGGTTTGTCATATGAGAACAAAAAGCAATAGCAAAAGCAGCAATCTCTCGTCATCTCCCGGGTCCGCCATCGTGAATGTTTACAAATGAAAGGGAGGCTTACGCTGAAAGCAAGGCTTACGATTCCGCTTCCGTCATGCCGATTCACACTAGATCAGAACTTTCTTCCGATTCCGACTCCACTTACGACTCCGCTTCCGTCGCTTCCGTCTCTAGTGAAACAGCCCTAACCGAGCTAGCCCGGTCACCGGTCTCATATGAAGAGGCAGTCTTTATGGCGCAATCGAAGTGAGCTGGGGAAAAATCGTTAAACCGTAGTAAAAAACAGGCCGCCTGAGACACACGCTCTTTGAAAAAACAATTAGTTAACTGACTGCGTGTCAGCAAAGTCCCGAAACTAAAAGATAAGCTTATAAGAATATTACGATCCAGTTTTAGCAAACTCAGCTCACTGTGATCAACGTGCGCGTGGTCGATTTTACCACAAAATATCTACCCCCACGGATCTCTGGAAGCTATTTTTCCTCCGCCTTTCTTCTCCGCAAAAATAAGTGCACGTATTTCAAAAGAAAAAAAATAAAAATACCTCAAAGGAGCGTACAATTCTCGTTGTAAAACTCACAAAAGCTGTGAATTCCAAACACTTTCAGGCCGAGGTGTCATCACTGGCGCAGCTACACGTGAGCGGTTTGGCGCCCTTACACTTTAGCCAATCACAACGAGTCTATTATGTAGCCTCGTTACTGCAAGCGAGCCTGCAACAAATTTCAGCGGCATTCAATTGTAAAACATTCGACGTTCATCGAATCATCGATGTAGCGCACATTTTAGCCAATTCTTTCTGATGAAAATGCGGCTTTTAACGCATAACATGCTAAAATCTCATGTCAAAGGCGTGAAGAATGGATATCCTTTGACCATAGAGGTACAAATTTTATTTTTGCTCCGTAATTATATAGTATCTGAAGACAGTGACGTGACTTTGGATTCTTTGACTTTCACGTGGAGTCACAGAAGAGTGCGTTAAATAGTAAAACATGATTATTTCGATGTTATGACTTCCCTACCATTCGCCATCCCTATCCAGAAGACGAGCACATACATGCTGATACATACTTTATTTGAAGAAGATCGAGTCAGGCTGATCGATGCGGACCTTTCGTGTAAATCATTATAACGTATGTTATAGCAAATGTAGTTAAAAAACAACTTAGCTTGTCTACCACATCAGTGCAGCAGTTTAAAGAGCTGTGTTTGGTAAACTTATGCTTTTTATCCTGCTGTTTTGTGTTAGGTTGTTAATGTTGTTGTAAATGAAGTGGACTTCAATCCTGACTTCATCGCTCGCATGATTCCTAAACTGGAATGGAGTGCTCTAGTCCAGGCAGCACAACAAGTGAGTCCAACATACATGTACTACTTAATGTTACACATATGTTATTTGCTGGCAGGGAGATCCGTATCGGGAAAAACTGTGCCTGAGTATGGACTAAGGTCTGTACTCAAGACAGAGGGGACAGTTTTTCACAAGGCCAAGACCGGTATATGACATGTTAATTTTCTTTATAGTTTGAGAACTATTTTTGTGTTGAGTTTTAAGCCATTCAGTTCAAATTTGGAGAATGCACACGTGTTTGACATTTCGCTATGATAGCTCTTGTTATCAGAATCCAGGATTGTTTGCCTCTGTGTTGAATTTTTACATTTTACATTGTTTTATGGTGTAACTAAAACCTTGAAAAGTTGCTAAAGTTGGAAATTTCTGAGCATTCCGTATGGGAAAATCTAGACCACTGGAGTGTGCAGGATTAGCCAATCAGATTCAAGGATTTAGGATTCTGGACCACTGAGAAGCTGGCAAAAAAAATGAGAACATCTATTGACAGTGAAATATGTTTTTCTTCTCACAGTCTGACCTTTTTGGCCACCATATTTCTCTGCTGAAGTGGTATCGTACATCAACATGACAGAACCATATTAAGTTGTCTTACCCTTCCCTTAGTCCTGTTAGCTGGTAACATTGAAAATTTTTATCACAGTACTGTATTACAACTTGTGATCTGAGAAATAATCTAATAACTTCAGGTTGGACGGTCTGAGGGTCTGCCAGATGAATTAATCCCAGACTATGAAAAAGATGAAGAATTTCTTAAAAAAGCTCATCATGTTTTGCTAGAGGTTTGTATTCAAGAAGCAATAATACGATTAAATTCTGTGGCATAGTAGGGCTTTCAAGTGTTCTATTTATAACATAAGCCATTTCAGAGATACAATCTTTTTGTTTACGCATAAGGATGGAGAGAGACACTGCGAAAATAGTATCTTGCCTATAAGCAGAAATGCACACAATCCCATGTATCTTTTTTGCATTTTTTCAATTGTTTATTATCCTATTAACATTTTTTACATGTCGGTCCCATAAGCTATATTAGCTCTAAAACCCACCGTGTTTAAATAAGAGATGTTGTTGTTGCTGTTGGCCCCAGGCAGTGGTCAAAACTAATCTGGAGTCCCTCGCAATAATCATTAGGCCACTACACCTCTCCCTCCATTTTTCAAGTCTTTTGGAAAAACAGTTATACGAAATTTGCCCTGAAAAAAAGATCCCATTATAAATTCTTTTTTTTTTTTCTTGATTAAACTTCTGATGGTAGAGGTTATATTTCACCAATATAATAAATATTGCTACAGTGTACATGTAGCTGATCGGACGACATACCCTAAGCCACTGTACCAATCAATACCTATATGTACATGCACACGCACATGTATATGTAACAAACATTGCGTATGTTGCACACATAGATTAAACCAGCTCAGTTTTTATGAAGCTCATTTATGCTGGTACGCACATGCTAATACATCAGCAGCAGTTTTCTGTTGTTTTTCTAAAGTTTTAAAGGGCGAGAAATTTGCTTAATATTGTAGCCTTGTGCTAAATACTTTGCCATCCATTCAGAGACATTGTTATTTAACCAGCAGTCTTTAATATGTTTTTTTTTTGTATACAGGTTGAAGTGGAAGAAGGATCACTGGTCTGTCCAGAATCAGGCAAAAAATTTCCAATCAAAAATGGAATCCCCAACATGCTATTAAATGAAGATGAAGTTTGAATTTATCCTAAGCTGGAACTGTTTTGCAGATTTAATGAGTGCATGTACAGTGAATTGACCATCATAAGCTGTGCCATAAGAAGCCTTCGGCTTTACTTGTATCAACATCAGTACAATGGTAACTGGTATGACGGGTGACTTGGGCTGTGAGCAGCAGGATGTGGCTGGGGATACAATGGAAGTTTATTCTCAGCTGGACAGCAGTTTAATTCACGCTCATGTCTGTACTCTTGTGAAGCTGTGCAACTATTGAACAACAGTTGCACTGAATCTGTTATTTTTAATGACTCTTGAATATCATACAGTACCGCTCAAAAGTAAGTTACCACCGTCTCGCGAGACGCGTCTCGTTTCTCGCGAGACTCGTCTCGAGAGAAACGAGACGAGTCTCGTTTCTCGCGAGTGCACTGGAAGTACCAATG
>Ga0126338_10000079_pt1 | contig 32471 bp, 28 predicted proteins | sample OrbCmetagenome_2_FD_92529 | JGI IMG/M metagenome (GOLD analysis project Ga0126338, IMG submission 92529) | Coral microbial communities from Petempiche,Puerto Morelos, Mexico - Orbicella C C metagenome | ecosystem: Host-associated > Invertebrates > Cnidaria > Coral | place: Petempiche,Puerto... | reverse complement strand
TTGATAGCCTGCGGACATTTTTGCTAGCAGCCAACGTTTACTACTCAGCTATAGTATTTTTGTAGTTTCTTTGCTCAGCAATGAACTTTTGTACTGCAACATCATCAACTTCTCCTGCATAAGGCTGCGAATTAAGTCTATACCTAAAGTTAATGACATCCATGTTGAGATAAAGACCACCTATTTAGTAAATTGTTAAAAAAAAGTGTTATACCGCCAAATTTGAAGTGGCTAATCAATCAGAATGAAAGAATACTTAATTTAGAACATTTCTGTGAAATTTCATTCTTGTATCACTAAGTGAACAATTTTGCCAAAAAAATGATGTTAGCCACTACACTATTTCACGTGATATCATTGGCTTAGAAAATTTCCTATTGTGTTTCAGCCAATCATAATCCAGAATTACGATGTGTAATTTGCACTGGTGTTACACTTGAACTGCACTGCTCTCAGCCAATCAGAATTGAGTAATTTTTTTCATGTATATTATTATAGAGAGGAATATAGTCTCAAATAAGAATTACAGTTTTTGCAGTTGAGCCCAGTTAATCTGTGCCACATGTGAGGGGTGTCACAAGTGGGCTGGGTTGTGGCTGTGAATACACATTGTTAACACAAATTTATGTAGTGCCTATCAGACAGGCCATGTGCCATCTGTTTACCTTCTGAAATGCAACAGTTGGTGAAAATGTTGTCAAGACTGCCCTCCCTCAATTGTTTCCTTTCAATAATTTAAACACCACATGCAACTTGAAACTATCGTCTTTGCACACTAAGGAGGATCTGATAACATATCCCATTGAAAAATGAGACTATCATTTTTAGGAGAATCAAGGGTAAGTCAGATAAAAACTGCACCAGACTCTTCCTGGAAAATGATGTAATAGGTTTGGAAAGTAAGAGTATGCTCATCATAACTCCTTTTGTTTTATTTTTCCCAGACTGGTGTAGTTCATGTAGACTTTCTTTGGGTACCTTCAGCTGGTACCAATACTTTGGAGTGTTCCTATTTTTATGGGCAAGCTGGCATCAATGGAACTGCCATAACATCCTGGCAAAGTTGCGACACTCGGCAAGTGGAAAAACAGTCAACTTGTACAGAATTCCTTATGGAGACTGGTTTGAGTCCGTTTCTAGTCCTCATTACTTGGCAGAAATCCTAATTTACATTTCTTTCTTTATAATACAAAAAGGACAGAACATCTATGTTGGACTGATTCTACTATACACTATTCAGAACCTTTCACTTGGAGCCGCAGTTACACATGAATGGTACCACAACAAATTCAAGGATTACCCCAAAAATCGTAACAGGATATTTCCTTTTCTGTACTAAGGTGACTGAAATTGTTTTTGGGACTGATCAAGTCTAATTGATCCTAAAACAATGGTACTTTGTGTGAATATTACAACTACTGGTACAAAATTAAACAATAGCACTGGGATAAAAAAAAGACTTTGTTAAAAACTAAACTTTGTGATGGGGTGTAGTCTTGAAGGAACCTTTTTTGGCAAGACATGGCAACGGTCCTAAGCCATGTATTTTTGTTTTTCAAACTGTCAAATTCAAAATTTTTTTCCAATTTTTCGTCAGGTTTCTGGAAGTCTTGCCTTAATAATTATTATCTTTTGGATAATTATGAAGGGGTTCTTTTTCTACTTCAGTGTAATTATGATGTAAACCAGATAAACATTTCATCCACTTTTTATCAGGATCTATTAGTGCGGTGGTCAAATATAAGAAAAATTGTAGATCCAAAATTATTATGTTTACAAATATATTATACGGAACAACAAAGAAATCAAAATTGATGGTAAAAGTGTTTTTTATATAAAGCATTACTTTTATATGAATATTAGATATACAAATGATCCGCTCTTTGACAAGTCAAATATTTTCTACTTCAAAATCAACTGTAAATGTGTTTTTTATCTAAAGTATTATTTTTACATGAATATTAAACATACAAATGATCTGCTCTTTGACAAGTCAAATATTTTCTACTTTAGTGTAATTATGATGTAAATCAGATAAACATTTCATCCACTTTTTATCCGGATCTATAAGTGTCGTGGTCAAATATAAGAGAAATTGTAGATCCAAAATTGTAATGTTTACAAATATATTATATGGAACAAAGAAATCAAAATGGATGATAAAAGTGTTTTTTATATAAAGCACTATTTTTATATGAATATTAACTATACAAATGATCTGCTCTTTGACAAGTCAAATATCGAGTCTTTTAATGTTATCAGAAGTGAGGGGTCGACAAGGTCCAACCTTTTAGTATGGACAGGCCTGAGGCAATCTGTTCCTTTGAAGTTGTGTGTTAACATACCCAATGTTGAGGTAATTCTTGATTTGAAAGTCTTAAATGTTATGACTATAAGTTTATTGTTTTCTTATAAAACAAAAATTGGAAAAGCCAAGTAAATGGGTCAAGCTAAAGAGAGAATTTAGCCTTGATGACAACCAAGTTTCAGAGGCATTTCTTTTGCCAGTGAGGGTTGCTAACAAACCATATCTACGCTCCTTTCAGTACAAAGTGTTGAATTCTGTTCTGTTTATTAATGAACGCCTGTGTAAAATAGGATACGTTTCTAATCCCAACTGCACATTCTTTCATCAACTAACAGAAACCATATCCCATATTTTGTTCAGTTGTCCTTTTTCAAATTCTTTTTGGCAAGAGGTTAATGAAAAAATTTTGAGTAAAATCAAGAGTTGCAGAAGCCTCTCGCTCACATATTGCGATGTTATTGTTGGATCTTTTGAGGAAGAGATGGATCTATTTTATTATATAGTAATTTTAGGAAAATCTTACTTGTGGACTTGCTGATGTAAAGAAACATTACCTTCCTTAAATTTTGGTAATTAAATATGAAACTGAAAAACACATATATTTCAAATCAAATAAAACAAATTTGTTTATTAAAGAAAATGGTAGATTTTTGAGGAAACAAGTTTAACTAAGAATTAATGTTGAAAAAAGAATTGTAATTGTTGTAATTGTGGAAATAGATAAATAAAGGAAGGAAAAAAAAACTAAAACAAGCATGGCCCAAGTGCCATACTGTATTTAATGAACTACCCACTAACCTAGGTTGCTGAAGCCATATTGGGGAATATTTACCCTCAGTCGTTTTTGTACAGGCTTTGCTGCTCTTGGTCTGTACTGCCACAACCTCAGGCCAATATTCCCCAGTACAGTCCTCATGCTCTGTGAATAAGAGATTATTATTCTGTCAAGTATACGTACCAGTTGACAAAGACTTGCGAGTCATATACACGTATGAACATCTTTGCAATTTGTTGAATAATACATAGGGAAAATTGACAAGGCTTGTTCAGTGAAGATATCTATCTTATTAGATGTTTTGGTGTGTGGTATTGCTGTACATTTTTACAAGTTGTGCCATATTTTGATGAGCCCGTAGGGCGAGTCGTACAGGCTCGTCAAAATACAATCAACGAGTAAAAATATAAAGCGATACTACACACCAAAACATCTTATGAGAGATTTCTTATCCAGCCGCTGTAGTCAATAAATTTATCAATGAAAGAGGGAGAGTGTGACAGTTTTGCGTGCGCACGCTGACCTGTACAGCAAACAGGTTTTCTACTGTACAAGTAACTGTACAATATCGCTGTATATTTGTACTGTTATTTGGACGGTAATCGCTACAGTTGGATATTAAGGCTGCATGTGCACGCCGACCTGTATGGCAAACAGGTTTTCTACTGTACAAATAACTGTACAATATCGCTGTGTACCTGTACTCTTATTTGGAAGGTATTCGCTGCAGTTGGATACTAAGGCTGGATATTAGCCATGATCCTTTCTTGTACATGTTTATTGACATCCATTACATTTCAGTCCATGGTTTTATTTATAGCAGAAGAATCACTAGGATTACCAGCTGAACACAGCTGGGTGATACATCTTGCCAATCACAGTGCAGGATTTGGTTTATCTTGTCTGCTCATGGAGTTAGCCATGTGATAAATGCAATGGTGAGGGAGATTTTTTGTACTCAGTTTAGCCAGCATGTCATTTGTCTTAAAAGGAGTCAAGTTGGATCAACTGTACCAACAGAAACAACTGATCTTTCATCAGTAAAGCATTTGACAAATTAAAAATAGGGCAGGACTACAAAAATCAAATACAACCACATTAAAAACATTGAGTAGTAGAAAAATAAGCTTTATTTCTCTTGGTCTTCATTCTTTAACCCAACCTATAACTTAGTTTGAATTTTACAAATTTTACAGTAATAATGAACGGTTTGAGATTTTAATGTTAAGTCTTGGTTCAAAAATAAGTCCCAGAAAATGATCAAAGGGTATACCATCTAGTACCCAAGGTTGTTACTACCCTTAACAATACACAGATCAAGTAAATAGCAGTCTACATGGTAATGACAATATATATTAAGCAAAAGCATCATCACCAACAATATTGTTAAACAAAAGTGAACCCATGTCTGTTCTAACCTAATTCCAATGGTTGTGAAAAATATATATTTCTTGTGATACCTTCTCACAGAGGTGCATCATTTTCTTTGCACAGCCCTGATGACTAAATACATCAAATTCTGTTAATTGAATTTCACAATGTCTGACCAGCAGACATTCCTTCTCCCTTAAGCGAAGTCTAGAAACCCTGTTCATAAACTACAAGTGTAGTTTCCATTTTAGGGTTTCTTTTCTATGTAACAAGTATGCACAATACCAAAAATTTGGCAAAATAAATCTATTGTTGAAAATTGTTTTTAAAATCAGCTTCTGCAAAACAGTGTTGTCACACACAATATCTGTAGGTTTTGTATGTTACCCTGATCAGTGGATAGTATAATATTACTTTTTTACAAGCTGACATACACCACAATTCTTACTATCAAATTTTGTACAAAAAGGCAAAACCTTTTGGGTGTAAAAGATGTAACTGTGACAAAGGTACAAATTATCCAATGTAAGCTTCCAATGAATGAGACGACAAGAGGAACCAACAACAAGTTGGGAACTGGCAATATTAATTAGACACATGTATCTATCCAACATAACTTCTAAAACATACACTAAAACACGTTGTCAAGTACAAATTTTTCTCCACCAATGAGGATGAAATGCATGCAAAACAGAGTGATTTACTCATGTACATCAAAGTCCAGGACAAGAAGTTTTGTTTCTTCAGTCCCATTTCTGCTCCCTACAGCACAAACCAACTTCTTTTCATCACATTTCACTCTCCATACTACCCCACCACTGCCACCACTGTCCAGCTTTACGAGATCTCTGATAAAATCTCCTGTGCGCAAGTCCCAAATTTTAACTGTGCCATCATCTGAACTGGTTATGACAAACCAGCTGTTAAACTGAAGACAAGTGACTGCACTTTGGTGCTTATTTGGGCCTGCCAGAGTCTGTAAACACTGACCGGAGGTTATATCCCAGATTTTGACTGTAGAATCTGCATTTCCAGACACCAAAGTGTTATTCTTGAGCTCCATGCCACTGGTCAGGGACTGGTGTCCAATTAAAGTGTGAAGACACTGTCCAGTTTCTACATGCCATACACGAATTGAAGTGTCCAGGGAGCCACTGACAATGTACACACCATCAAATTGCAGTGAATAGACCCTGTTTGTATGGCCTTGCAATGTATGTATACACTGTTCTGTTTCAGGGTCCCACACCTTCACCAGGAAGTCGTAAGCTCCACTGACTACACGTCTTCCATCATATTTAACGCTAAAAAGAAACAAGAGAAGCCATTTAGGAACTGAATATTTACTGTCATTTACAATCAGCATTTCCTGTCATTTTTACACGTCATTTACAATCTTCCCAAGGCACACCAGTGGCAACTTCTGTCTTAGGTAAACAAGATAAGTTACACTTAATTAACTAAGGATCTGCCATGTGTGAGTCTGTGAAGCTTGTTTTGATTACCGAATTTTGATTAATCATTTATGGCTACACTTTTTTTGAGGCACACCCTTGTTAGTTTTAGATCCACTGTGAATTACATGCTCAAAAGTTTGTGCAGTAAGTCAGGGTGCTCAAATTTCAGCGCATGCACTTATGTAAAAGGTTCCTTTAACTTGCAAGAGCATTTGCATGGTTACTCATTTGCATGTGTTATAATGCAGGCCCAGTAGCTGTACATATGGTACATTATTAAAACTTACCATCTCACTGCAGCAAGGTGCCCAACCAAAACATGAAGACAGTTCCCAGATGAAGTGTCCCAGACCCTTAGAGTTCCATCCCTAGAGCCGCTCACTACAGTACTGTCATGCATGTCCATACAACGAACAGTGGATGAGTGCCCATACAATGTGTGCATACAGTAACCAGTGTCTGCATTCCAAACTTTTAGTGTGCGATCAGTTGATCCACTGACAATCACATTGCCGCTCAGCTGCGATGACCATACCCCTCCAGTGTGTCCTACAAGAGTGCGTAGGCACTTTCCAGATATGGCTGACCACACTTTCAGAGTACCATCATCAGAACCACTGACAATTCTGCTGCCACAGAACTGAAGACACGTAATAACATGGTCGTCATGTCCTTTGAGAATTTTAGATGGACGAAGAGGGCCTGTTCTCCAGTTCCAGTACACCCGTTGCTTTGTCAAGTAGAGTTTCTTGAATGGGCTATTTACAGCTTTAGTGTTCTGGTTTACCTGTTGTGAATTATTGGATCTACGTCTGTTACATTTTACAGGAGTGACTGGCTCTTCCTCTATCCTTGCTTGCTTACATTTTTGTTTCCAAAGCCTGAAAAATAATATGAGAATATGAAATCAAGCATACCTTTTAACGCATAACCACATTTGAAACTGTGATAATTTTGTTTCTGATATCACTAATCTCTATTACATCTACATGTACAGAATGTTTTTTGAAAAGTAAAATTATTGCTTTGAGTCTTTCATACACAATAAAACTATTAAATATGGATATAAAAGAGGCAGAGATGGGCGTTTGTACCACAAAGGAGTCTGTATTATGGAGGCAGAGATTTAATTTCAATTCATGTTTCTCTGAGCCCAAGGAAACTGCCTGCATATCTGCATATTATGAAGGTGTCCTCAAGTGAAGATTCACCAGTATACATGCTTTCATACAAAACTGATTGCACTACAGCAAAATACATTAGCAATACTCAGTGATCACTTCCCAATAGCTCTTCAAGATAGTTCTTTAAAACCATCAAAATAAACAAGACAGCTGTTGCAATTTCATTGATTCAAATGATGCCTCCAAAAATCAAAGCAAAGCAATAATAGCAAACAAATGACAATGCGATTACATAGCCATGGAACAGATGTTTAAAGTCAAGTTCAACCAGGATATGGCAATGCTGTTTAGACTCAATGGCCCAACTTTTCTCAGCTTACTAGTCAAAGTAAAGTTCTACTTCTTGACAAAGCAGGTAGTGGAAAAAATTTATTTGACTAATTTCTAACCAATTCCTGGGAAGTTACAAGGAAACAGCCTAACCTGTAGAGGTTAACGCCAATGTAGGCATATACAGTATGTATGTTCATGCACAGATGCTTCTGGGATAAAAAGACTAGGCTATTCTTCTTACATATAACCATATTGTGAAAAATTAAATTTTAGGTTTTCACAGCCCTTACAACTGCCAAAAAGAGAAAAACACAGTTACATAAAAAACATCTGCTTCATGTACTTACAAGTTGTCATCGCAAAGTGTCTGCCAGCATTTGCAGGTCTGAGCTGCTCGTAACAAGTCATTAGGTTCTAAAAATGACAGCACATACAAAGCAAGCTCTCTTGGCAGCAGAGATATAAAGTCCCTTTGAAATCGTGGTTCAATGGTACCCATAATGTGTCTTATGACTGTCGGCTCGCAGTTTTCAATAATCTCATCAAGTGCATATTTCCTTTCCTCAGCTGTCCACTGCTGAAATGTATGCAACCACTCTTCCAGGCCTGCTGGAGGAAGGCTGCAAAAAGACATATGTCGGCACCGGCTGTCTACTGGACTCATTACAGGGGTCGCTGTCTTGATAGTACCATAATTTCTAAGGGGGAGGAGTTTTAACAGTCTTCTTTGAGTAGGAGTACAGAACTTCTTTTCTGGGGACACTTTCTCACTTTCATCGTTTTCCAGCTGGTGACTACTGCTAGAGAGCTTTCGCTTTCCTGATTCACCTCTACCCTTTGGTGTGCTATGTCCCTTGACTGCTGGAGTCAGGGGAGACCTTCTGTTTAATGACTGTCTTCCTGTCTTGGCTTTTGCAGAGCCCCTCGTCTCTCGCCTAGATAGAGACGGTGAGGGTGAACAACAAAGACCATCTTTGTGTACATCAATGAATGAACGTCCAATTCCAGGGATAACTTTCAAGTCTTCGATGCTAGAAAAGCCACCTAAAGCAGTACGAAACTCCACTATATTCTTTGCTATTGTTTTGCCGACTCCATTCAACCCCTCCAGTTCCTCAGTTGTCGCACGATTGATATCCACACTACGCCCTGGGCCTGCCATTGACGTCCCTGCAATGAAAAACAAGAGAGAAATATTCAGATTAAGCTAAATGCTTATCCTATACGCACGGACAGCGATTCAAAACACGGGTATTGACTACGAATAAATCATGCACCAACCTCATGATTTTCTTGCACAATACATCACGAAACAATATTCTCATTATTTCTCTCGTTTTTTCCCTTGCCCAGAATGACAAAAAATACAAAATGCTCAAACTTCTAAAAATGAAAGGAAGGAACGGGAAGATGATTGCTTCGAAACACGAATTTCTCGCCAGCGTGACTCACATTGAAAGGAAATTTGGGTTGCTACGCCTCGCGCACGTAACATACAGAAGGAAAGCCGCACTTCGTGGTACCTGTTGTCAAGACCGCGAAATTAACTTTTTACGGCTTTATAGCAAATTTCGAATTTTTCTAAGGTTGCAATGAACACATTTTTCGATTACAGGTTGTACACTTTAGTTTTAATCCAAAAATATCGAGAAATTCCTTCTAAGTCTACAAAAACATCGCCATAGAAAAGCTTCTTGACACGTTTGATAACACGTTTGGTGCTTTCAATACCTGTCGCATTAGATTAGAAAGCTAATGAAGCATTCGCCTGCTATTTCGACAAAATTTATTATCGAGGAAACCTCAGTATAAGGAAACCGTCAGGGATTATGTCCAGTAAAACTACAGAGACATCCCAGTTCAATCACCCGATCAATCACGCACGAATCCAAACAACGAAATGGACCAGAAAAAAAGTACAAAACGAAATTCTCACCTTTCTAAAGTCCTACTTCCTACAAGGCATATCAAACAATTTTCAACGCCACAATTCGGAGAACATGTCATATAAATAGTAGATTGTCGTTTTCTCCCTCCGGAAAGGTAAGAAGAAAACGCACTACAGTTGAAGCCGTTGCCCCCAAGAACAAAGATGGCGCGTTTCACGTAAGTCGCACGAGGACCTTGGCCCTCAACGTCACACCCTGTGCAGACTGCGCTACACTTCCAAATATGGGGAACAACGCCACCCATATATGGATTTGGTACAATACTCTTTGTTTTGACATCCTCTCACCTGTTTCAGGCGGTTTCAGGCCTTTATCGAAAAGACCATATAAAGCGAAGAACGCCTGGGCAAAAGTGTTTGTTGGGCTTGTTTGGTTCTTTCCAGGTTAGACCGTTCTTTATATTTCTGCTATGGCAAATATAAGCGGGAAGAATGACAACTTTAGAAGGACATGGGACAGAGAGGAGTACGAGAAGAAAGCTAAAGAGCGAGCCGAAGAACTTGAAGACGACGAGGACGACGACGAAGATGAATCAAGTTCAAAGAGACGACCCTCAGCCCCAGTTAAAAGGGAACTTCTCAAAAGAAGAGATTATGATGTGGATCTTGAAGCAAACCTTGGTAAATCGGTGGTCATAACTAAGACCACACCGCTATCCCACACTGGGGGATACTACTGCAATGTGTGTGACTGTGTAGTGAAAGATTCAGTGAACTTTCTAGATCATATCAATGGCAAGAAACATCAGCGAAATCTGGGTATGTCTATGAGGGTTGAGAGATCCTCTCTTGATCAAGTAAAGCGACGTTTTGAGTTGAATAAGAGAAAAAGAGAGGAGGAAAAACAAAAGAAAGGAAAAGAGTACGATTTGGAGGAGAGAATGGCTGTGCTGCGTGAAGAGGTAATCTATCCATCAAATGGAGACATCAAATGAAGACATCAACATCTCTGTGCCCCCTTTCCCATACCCAATACACCAGGCATTTGGCTTGTTGTGGTGTGTCCCAGAGGGTTGGAATTTAACATCACTGGTTGTTATGGCTCTGTCAATTCCATGCTCCATCATCCCCCCAGCCATTTGACGGCATTTGATGGGCATTTGACAGGTTGTAGGTACCCACCATGGGGGATTTGTTCGCCAGGGGCTACCTGGGGGTAGGGCATTTGACAACGTACTCAAAAACACAGAATTATACACCAGTACTTTTTGAAAACACAAGGCCGCTTTATTAAACTTCAGAAGGATTAACCCTATGTAAGGAGCGTAGCTGTAAATTCTTTCTCTGAGATTTAATGGTAACCCATTGGAAACTCAGCTCTATTCATGTTGTTTCAGGAGAATAACATAATGTGTGCCAAATGATTTTCAATTGATTTTCTCAAACTCATTAATAATTCATCAAGTTTAAACAAATGAAATCATGTCAGACTGTGACGGTGTTTGGATATCTGATCTTAATTAGCATAGATTTTAACGATCTTATTTCTCTGTTTTCTCCTTAGTTTTAGTCTCGATTGAGAAGATATATCAAACACTCAAGACAGTGTTTGACCACATTTCCAAACACCTCGAAGCTCGTCAGAAATACTCAGCTGCGCATCGTATTTTCTACTCTCTTCTCGGTGTTTGGAAATGTATTCAAACACGGTCTTTTGGGTTAGATATATTACTTCAAAGAAACAATTCCGTCAAACACATGCCATATAAATAGTGGTCACTTGAATAATATATTTATTCTTGCAAATTTGAAATACATGTCAATCAAGTTACCATGTTGCATCAGTATAAGAAGCCTTGTTTGTGGGCAAAACATAAATCATGGGGTTTTGTTGGCAAACATTATCAGACTCTACTCTCACCTAGTATATATTTTTGTTTTATTTTAATATACATGTCTACTCAGACTTTCGGTTTTAGGTTTTTAACAAATTATGTTTTTATACATGTAACTGTACTGTATGTGCATTATTTCCTTCATGGTACAAAATCAATGGCAGGCTGCTTGTTTTGGAACATGAATCTGTCACTTCAACTTCATTTGAACTCATCAACAAAGATGGGCTTGGGGAATGGTGCCTAAACATGACAAAAACATGCGTAATGAGTTTGACGCTCAAAGCTGAACCATGAAATACCAGCAGCCCTGCGTAATATCTGAGACCTCCCCTGCACAATCCTCCTTCAGGAAGCTGCTGGCCAGCAACATTGTTTTGAATTTAACTTTGCCTAGAAATTACATTTAGCCACATATAAAAATTATGTTGAGTAATCTAAGTTAGCATACTTTTCTTTTGGGGCAGGCATACTAAGTTTATATCCAAAACCCCAAGCCAAACCTGACTCAAAATAATTTGAATTAGGTTAACCTTTGTAGCATTCTTCTCTACTGCTTAGCAACATTGTAAGTAGAATTAAAAAAACGTTTGAAAATATTCAATGTAAATCTTGTTTTCTTTCTTTTTCTTGGAAGGAGGAACAAAGGAAACAACAAAGAAAGGTTGCTCGTAAAGAAAAGAAGCAAAAGACAGTTGATGATGGAGAAATTGATCCTGATTTGGCTGCTATGATGGGCTTTTCTGGTTTTGGCACTAGCAAGAAATAGTATATTTAATAAGTTTCATTTGAATTTGTAGTTTCTATGGAGTTTGCTTAAGATGATGTAACGTGACTCCACATTTTTTATTTCATACCACCAGTCCTTTGCTGATGAAATCAGTATCTAAAATTAGCTTCCATCTAAGTCCTGGCTTCATCTGACAGGCATGTGAAAATTTAACAGCTTTTCCTTTGTTTGCATGATTAAGGGGTGTGAACTATATGGAATCCCTAGGGTCTTTTGATGTCTCTGCTGTTTTTTCTGTAATCCCCACCCTTAACCCATAAAACAGAGTGTACATGGTATTCTAATGGGTCCGCCCTGAGTGGCAAGAGAAAATTGATGAGTCAGAAAAATACTATATAGGTGAGTAATATAATTTAATCTGATATTCAAAGTACAAAATCTCTTTTTAGTTATTTTCACTCTCTTAACAGTGGCTTATACATGTTGTGCAACACAAAACAATGGCCAATGTTTAGTGTAACAGAAGCATCTGTCAAGTTTTATAATTTGTTGATGTGGGTGTTTTGGTTGTTAAAAGTTTTGTTAAGTAACAGAAATGTATTGCATGTATTGTCTAAGTTTTCCATGTATGTTAATGCAGCCTACAAATCAATGATTGACAGTGATTGCTATCAACAAGTATTTCTTACTTAGTTAAACAACTGAAGTGCATATTATTATATAGCTAAAAGGGGCAGGTTTCTTACCCCAGAAACTTTATACAATTCAATTTAAAGGGGAGAGAAACTGAATTGTCATGCCATTACAACTGAGCCCAGAGGCATTTACTGATACTGTAGTTGTCAATTGATGATATTGGAAACTACTATCACTCAGTGTTAGTGAACATAAGGTATCTGTTAGACTGTACCAAATTAGAACAGTTCTAAGTTGGTACAGCTTATTAGTTTAGATACTGTTATTATTAGGTTTTAAAGGTTGATAATGATTTTAGTTAATTGATTTATTGTGTAGTCCAGGACTAATGTATAGTTTAACAACTTTCACTGCAATAGTCTTCAAATGCATCAGAGATTACCCAGCCTGCATATAAAATCCCTTGAGAGGGACTCCCATATGAGAAGGTCGGGGATGCTCATTGGAAAATTTGAATTAAACCCTTAATGGAGATGAACCTGTAGGTGGCTTGAGCTTTGGATGCCACTTAAAATGGAATAGGTTTAATTACCAGCTGCTGTTAATAATTTTATTTCAGGAAGGTGGCCCATGCTAGTAGACCAGACTCTAGGGAGCGGTGGAAATAGAGACTTAAATCGGAAAAAAGAGCATTTTTTAATTTTGTATGGTTGAGTGCACCCTAAAATATACTTTGGCAGATGAAAATAGTGGCGTTCTATCACGAACACCCTAAACAAGAGGACGAGCATCCCTGACCTTTTCATATTGAAGTTCCCCCTGGAAAAATTCTGTAAATTCTTATATTCTGATATTTGCCGCCTCATAATTGGAAGCATCATTCTATTGGCTTGTCCTACTTTAGTTTTAGCTGAGTTTTGAGATGGAGGTAGATGATCTTACTCTAAGCTGTAAGATATATTACGCATTTCCTACCAGTACTTGCCATCTGGATAACATGAAAACAGAAAAGAAATAAAATTTTGGTAAATAGAACATTGGGAAGATCTTTAAATACTTCGACAGTTCCTCCAAGATTGCTTCAGTTTAAATATATTGAAGCGGCATGCTATAGTTCAGTTCCACAAGATTGCTATACAGACAGTGCTTGTTTTCAATAAAATAATGTATGCTTCTTTTAGAAAGCAACTGACTATATTTGCTAATTTAGCTCTCTTATAACATCACTTCACAGGTTTCATTGTTCTGACAGAATTGAAGGTGTTTTTGACAAAGTTAAATTTGGACCAAAAATTACTAACGTCTTTTTCCACCGAGTCCTTGAACTGTTTTGGGCCGAGAGAAATCATCAACTTGTGTTTATGGAGCAAACTGTTACCAACTTTGAAACTTTCTGGAGATCATTTCTTCCCCACAAGGAAGCTCAAAGTCATTTTCTTTCCCCTGGGGTGGGACCTTCTCACACTACATCATTTTCCTGTGGAGCAAGCCAAGGACAAAATCCACTAGTCCAAAATTTTTTTCATCATTTTCATTATTTTCACCATTTTCATCTACTAAAGAAGGACTAAGTCCAAAACGTTCAGCAAACCAACTTCTATTTGACACTTTTTTAAGTGTAAATAGCTCTTTAAAAAGAGCTAGTCTGACATTGTAGCCCCACTGCAAAATCTACTCTCCTGACTGGCCTGGGCTTTGCAAGCTGAGATAGGGAAATTATGTAAGTTTTTCAACGGAAAACTCCCCTGAATTCACTGCTGTATTTGTAAATATGTATTTTTTTCTTATTTTTCCCTTGCATAAAGTGCAAAACTGAAACGATGAGTGATAGAAGACCCAAGAATGTGTCTGGGTGATCCACTTCGCGCGCGTGTTGTCACGCGTGCTTGCCCGTAGCGTGGGGGTTTGCTCCTGACGTCATTCGCTCCCAGTCCTAAATTCCTCTTTGCCACGAAAGCAAGAAGTTATCTGATAAAATGGCAGTTGTCTCTTTCTGGATGAAAACGCGTTTAGTAGAACTACGAGATTGAAACCATGTGATTTGACAAAACGACGAGTCGCTTACCCGTAAACTGGACTTTGGTCCACTCCGTTTGCCGTAATGAGTCGAACTGGTTTGTTATCCCTGGTAGTATGTCTTTCTCTTGTTTATGCCGGTGGCGAATCCAGTCATTCATCAATGACGCCCGAAGAGAAGCACACAATGAGGTTGGTTTACATGTTGATGCTTTTATTCAAGTTTATGTAGTAAGTCTTTTTATCGGACCTCTGTTAAATATTGAAATGGATTCTCTTTTATAGGGACAAGGTTTTGGAGATGTTTCGCCATGCCTACGACTCTTATATGGTAAGTACACATTTCGGGAAACAAGCGTCCTTTGTTAGGCTAACATGAGTAAAGCAATTACGTAAGCGGTCAAGCTTAGTGACGGTTCCTATTATCTCAGTTTTGAAAACAGTAAATGCGTGTATTTATGTTGTTGTGGTGTTTCAAAATTCAATAAACTGGTTGTTGAAATTTTAATACGTAAGGTGAAGTTGTACTGAGGTAAACTAAGACTTACCTGATCTAAAGTTACTGTTTCATTCAGCTTATAAATTCCGAATTTTACAATCTCTTAACAAATGTGTAGGTCCAAAGTAAATGGCATTAGCACTAATAGGTATTGCAATATGTGCAGCCTTTGTTAAGGTCCATGATGATGAAATTCGCAATGTATAATCGTCACAAAGTGTAAAAGGAAGTAAATTTAAGGCCGGCCACCTTTAACCTAATTCTTCAGCATGTTTTGATACTTTAGAGGAGAACATGTATTTGTAAGTGTGTGGATCAAGTGTTAACAGCCCAAAGATGTCTTTTGATATGAAGATCCAGCAATCAGCTGGTTTTTTTCCATATAGCGTAAATTTAGCATTAAGCATTGATCTTGCTGTGAATTGCAATGGTCTTGGTCTTGCTACACAGGTGCAATGTTGTTTAGTTTATGTGGGTTGCATTTCCGTGACATTGTAAAAGTCATATGGAATTATCCTAGCAGTGATGCTCCCAGAACATTACAAAAAAAATGTGGTAAGATAAACTGAGAACAATTTTTCACAGAGAATGTAATTAGCCATCTATGCCATCCTATGAAAGGACTTTGCCAGCATTTTGCACCCTGTGTACAGTAGAGTGGGAATTTTTTGAAAAAAGTGTCTTTGCTAATATGGTTGCTTTTTGGCCTGTTGGCAAAGATGAAAAATGATAGAAGGAAAGTTTTTACTAGCCAGCTGCTTGAATGCTGTGCTATATGTATGGATCAGTCAGACCTATTGTTTAGAAGAACGTGCATGTTTTTGAATTAGTGACAGAACCAGCTGGTGGATCAGTTCAGAAATGGTGAAGCTAATTATTAGTGGCTTGAAAAAATGTAGCTCACTCTGTTACTTTTCTGACAGAGTTCCTTCTACTCCATGGAAATATAGAGAGTTTTTTTTATTATTGAGAAAGGAATATATTGAAGAACATTATGTTGGTGAAGTTGAGACAGCTATATACATAAATAATGATACTCTCCGATCTGCAATTTTTGCTTCCTTTGTATACTTGATAGTGCAGAATCTCTCAAGAAAGCATACAAAATGTTTTTATTTTTTAAAAGAAGACCATTGCAGAAAATGGGTGTATTTGATACTTAGAATACTACCTATTTATGATATTTCAATTTGGTGTTTATTAATGTGGAATGCTATGTGATTTAAAACACTTTTTAGTTTGTGAATAGCGACAACAGGACCTCACTTGGTGTGCTGAATTCCAATGGAGGACTGTTGTTGCCATGTGATCTTGACAGGAAGGTGTTTTTTCAGTTGCAAAATAGTGTAGGCTGTAATAGATATTCTGTCTATATTTTTAAGATATCAGCTGTTAAAAGGAAAATAATCTTATTGTAATCAAGTTACTTTGTTTGCTCACCAGTATGAATAGGTTCTGAACTTACATTTAAAAGGATTTTTAACATTTTGAAGAACTTGAGTTGGCTTGATGGCTAGGACAAAATTATTGTATTCCGAATATACAATTCCTATCAATGCAATACAAATTACTACATTTGCTTGACCAGTCAAACAGGAATTTCGCATTTTCAATACACCATTCACTTGCACTTGATTTACATATAGTTTTGCAAAGTTGATCAATATCTGTTTCACCTTTTTTTTCAAGGCAGGTATTCACTTCTGTAAAAATTTGGGATTTATGATAAATATTTCTGTGATTGAAGTTTTTATGGAGGTAAATTGCCGTGAGTCTTTACAGCACATTAAAAATCATGACAACTTGAACCCCCAATAAGTCAAGGTGCTTTCCATGTTTATTGAGGGTTTGTAGTGATCTGGATTCTTCATAAGTGTTGTTTTTGGTTCCAAAGGAGAACAATTACGTAGCATAAAACTGTCTAGCATTTTAGATGGAAATTTTCTATACTATGTTTGTGATCATGAGGTAGAACATTAATTGTTGGAGGTGAGAAAGAAGCCATAATATCTTTTACTGACAACTCCCCCCAAAAAGCTACTGGTTCTTATACTTAAACACTACCTGTTCCCCACTCCAAAAGTAATCGTTTTGTTTTGATTAAACTAAAAAGTTGAAGATCTTAAAACAATAAAATGGAAAAATTTCAAGACTACAATAAAAGAGATTGAAATAACATCGAATATACTATTACTTATTTATTTTAAGTTCGTCTAACCAAATACTAGGAACAGACCAACAAAAAGGCTCCTGTTAACAAACTAGCCAGGCTTTTAGCCAGAATTTGAAAAGTTGCCGTCCAAACTGTGCTATAGGGCCTGCTCAAATGAGCAATTTATAAGGCAACATATGAAAAATAAAATAATTTTCTAAAGAAAATGGCCATCCACAGGACGCCTGGATGCCCATCTGGCTAAAAGCCTGAAACTAGCGGGAGAAATGTTAAGACCTTGAAAAGGTATTGGCATGAACAAGCTGTAAAAAATACAGGTGCCCGTATATTTTACCAGTTCCAACCCCCTAAAGGAAATCCTCCAAGGTTGAAGGGTCTACAAGAATAACTGGTAATGATGTACTAGTTTTCAAGAATAACACTGTTTATTAAGGAACCCTTACCTTTGCTATTTAGCATACTGATATTGTAACTGCTTCTAGGACCATGCTTATCCTGCTGATGAGCTTATGCCACTTAGCTGTAAAGGCCGTGTGAGAGGTGTGGAAGCCAGCCGAGGGGATGTTGATGATGCCCTTGGGAAGTGAGTTACTAAACTTGTGCACTGAACAACATTGTAACATGCCTTTATCTGGAGCACATGGAATAGAACTACATTCAAGGAGGTTTAAACCACAGTGGAAAGTAACAAGAGTTGTACAACGCTAACTGTGTTAGTCATACTTAGTATGACCAGTTCAGTTAGCGGCGTACAGCTCTCAGAAGCAATGTACGTAATGTACATGTAGATACATTCCAGCTAATATATTAAGAAGCCTATTAAAGTATCTTACCATGAAACAAAGCTACCATGAAACCTTAATTAACTATGATTTCATTTCATAACTTGAATATAGTTAAATATAATTTAACATTGTGTACTATGAGGAACAAGAGATGTTTGGTAGCGTTCTTTTAGCGTTCGTAAGTGTTTTGTACCATTTTGTTGGCATCAGTGGTTAGCATTTCTGACAATTTGACAATTATGAAGGCTATAAAACAGTGATTTTAACATTCCAGTATCTCCAGAATGCTTCCTCTAATTTGTTTGAAACTTCAGGATGTGTTTATTTTACACTTAATGAACACATGGTTCATGGTTGGTTCAGTTTGCCTTTAACATGTACAGCTAGATTTATAAATTTGAACATCTTGATGTCTCTGTCACAAATGCCTACATTGTGGGGGGGGTGAACAGGAGTCCCCTGGGGACTCTCCCCATCCAGTAATTTTCAATAGCAGGGAAAACTGGAAATAAAGAAAATAGACAGTGTTTCAATGAGTAAGTAATTTTGTTATTTTATTTTTTGTAAGGTTTTCCTTGACATTGATCGACACATTGGACACATTAGCAGTAAGTCAGTAACTTCATTTTCCATTTCTTAAATGATTTGTTTTTTTCTCTGACTTTGATTTTTTGTTCATGGTTCTGTTGTGTGTTGTTTCTTCCTTTAAGGTTCTAGGAGATGTAGAGGAGTTTGAAAAGGCTGTGCGACTGGTGATCAGAGATGTTTCATTTGATAACAATGTGGTGGTTTCAGTGTTTGAGACAAACATAAGGGTCTTAGGGTAAGTGAGGACTGTGTGCATCACGTCAGGGAAAGAAATTATCCAGTAGAATATAAGTGCAGTATTTAGAGTCAGAGTGATCATAGCACTTTGTTGAGAATTGTAGTAGTTAGTCTGTTGTTTGAATAACTTCAGCACTAAGTGTATTATGTAACAGTTGAACAACTAACATCAAGTGATGTAACCCTTTTAATTAACTTTGGGTAAAAGTTGATGTTTGCAGTGATGTGAGTTGATGTGTCTGTTAAAATGCTCTGCAGGGGACTTCTTGGAGGGCATTTTGCTGCAATAGCATTGAAGACGGCTGGCAAAGGCATGCTGTGGTATAACAATGAACTGGTGCCTATGGCAAAGGAAATTGGCTATCGACTGCTACCAGCCTTCAATACCTCCACTGGCATACCCTATCCTCGTGTGAGTTGCCTAATTGTATTCATACCTCACTGATAATAATAAGTTATACACACAGTTAAACTTAGGTCGTGAGAGGAATATGAAATGGAATCTGTTCTCTCAGGCATCAGCTACAATGTAACAACCTAGAACAGTTTTACTGATCTGTTCTCTCTGGAGTCAAGTTAATTTAAATGTTGTGTTAATAGGTCAACCTAAAGTATGGAATCCACCACCCATCTTCAGGGACAGGTAGTGAGTCAGACACTTGCACTGCTTGTGCTGGAACAATGATCATGGAATTTGGTGCACTGTCCAGACTCACTGGGGATCCAATATTTGAGGTATACTTGTAGTTTAATTTCCTCTACCATGTTTCTATTGAGTTCTAGTATAAATCTACTGCTGTCCTCTGATTGGCTACACTACTCACTACAGGTGGAAGTTTATGAGAGCTGAAGAACATTTCAAGTTCTCCCAAACTTCCACTTGTGTTTTTATAGCCCAATGGAAAGAAAGAGAACATTATTTTTTTCCTATCTCTTTAAGAAGATCTTAATGATGTTGCAAATTACTATATGTTCACTAACTAAGGCTCTTTGGATAAATTGTAGCTAATTCGTAGGTGTTTGACTTGAAAACTACGTAATATTCTTTTTGATAAGTAATAGAATTTTCAACTGGCGCTGAACTGAAGTCTTTGTGTCCATTTTGGAATAGGCAAAGGCACAGAAAGCTATGGAGGCAATCTGGATCCACCGCAGCCGGGCTAGTGATTTGGTTGGAACCGTAATTAACATTCACAATGGGGACTGGGTTCGGAGAGGTAAAAATCACATTCACTTGAACAGGAGTATATCATTATTCCTTGCATTATCTCAGGTGGATCAAAACACCTAATGAAAAAAGATGAACTAAAACTAGTAAACACATAATGGCCAGATTATATTTTAATCACACAGCCATGTAACATGTACCTGACTACAGAAAATACACAGTAAAAAATGTTACTATACCTCCTGATCCTTCTTTTATTTTGAGACAATGGGTGGTGTAAATCATGTAGAACATTGCTTAAAAGGTTTTGAATAATATAGATAACCACATGACAATTTTCATCAACAGACAGTAATGTTGGTGCTGGTATTGACTCTTACTATGAATACTGTTTGAAAGCCTATATTCTTCTTGGAGATGAAACTTACTTGGAAAGGTTTAACAAGGTAAGTTTTGTACATTTATTTTAGCTAGTTTTTTCTTTTGTTAGTCTGTAGTTGTTTTGAACCTTGGGTTGCATTCTGTACTGAAGAGGACAAAAAACTATCTGTGCAAACATTGCACATTACTCATTTGTGTTGGTTCTCATTACATGATCCAACTGGATAGTTGGAAGGACTGACTAATACATTGGCGGATCAAAGTATGTTCTTTTTGGGGAAGGGGAAGTCAAGATATCCTATGAACTGATGAAGGGAAGGGCCAGAATGTTCTGTCCTGGCTTGTAATCCATAATCAAAAATGTCTTTTCCTCGAGATTTGCCACTGCAGTAGTTGGTGCAAAGAGCAATGCTAAAATTATGTAATGTATTAATTTTGTGAACAGCACTACAAGTCTATAATGCAGTACATAAACCAAGGCCCATTGTTCCTGAGTGTTCAGATGCATCAACCCGACAGAACAACACATGCTTACATGGATGCTCTACAAGCATTCTGGCCAGGACTTCAAGTAAGCTCTTTCCCCTTAGCTCTGCTGCATTTTTGCTACTCATATTTGGGCTCTCTCTTTGAACAGACCTGTAATTGTTTTGCAATATTGTACATCCTGTAGGTGCTTAAAGGTGACCTGAAGAAAGCCATTGAAATGCATCAGATGTTGTACGAGGTCTCCAAGAAACACACCTTCCTACCAGAGGTAGCTTCTTCCTCACCAGATATCATGATAACAATCAGTTACCAAGTCAAGATAAAGTCAGCACTGGGCCAAACTGTCCCATAGCTTTCATCTGCACTCTTTGTCTCAAAATAGTGATTAAAAAAGACCTCTGAATGTGGTACTTTATTTGGGTAACATGTTGTTGATGTTACATACCAGTATTTATAATTGATTGACCTGAATTTGTTTTTCCTAGGCATTTACCACAGATTTTGAGGTTCACTGGGGACAGCATCCTCTCAGACCTGAGCTTGTGGAAAGCACATACTTCCTTTATGAGGTGTGATAATTTTATATGAAGTCTTACAAAAGAAATTTGTGACTTCGTATTAAATTGATAGCCATTACAAACAGTGTTTATTTGTCAACTTCACCTATTTGGACATACAATGCTTGACTAGGTGATATTCGGGAGAAAAAATAATACAGGAGTCAGGACCACTTTGTAGGATATTGGTTTTTGGAAAATTCCCTGTTATGTTAATTATTGCATTAAAAATAAAGCTCATGATTAAATCTATAGGACTTTAATTTAAGTTGGATTTAATTTTTAGGCCACAGGGGATCCATATTATCTTGATGTTGGAAAGCATATCGTGGAAAAGATAAATGAACATGCTAGGGTATCCTGTGGTTTTGCTGCTCTTAGGGATGTCAGAACACTAAGTCATGAAGACAGGTGAAGTGAATTTAACTTTTGCAAATACCGGTAACTTAACATGCTACTGATGTTTCATTTAAAATGAATTTTAATGTGCCTCAGCTTCAATGGGAAAACTGAATTAGATTACAGTTTTTCTGTTTACTAAATAGTTAAAAACATACCTTTTAGAAAAAATAATTCTACTGTTAGTAACTCTATCCTTAGAACACTTGAAAATGATATCTGTCAACTCAGAGCAAAAAAATTAATTCATTTACCCAGAGTTTTCTAAATTAATTATAATTAAACATATGGAGGAGTCTGCACAAAAGATCTATTAAAAGTGTGACATCGCATACCAGTGTTTGTGGTACATGTAGTAGCACAATCTATTACAGGTAAGATCGTTAAGAAAGTTATTTATGAGTAACTATATATGTGATTTGTTTTGTGTTAGGATGGATTCATTTGTCTTAGCTGAGACATTCAAGTACCTGTATCTGTTGTTTACTGAAAAAGAAGATCTGGTGTTCAACATGAACCAGTTTATTTTTACAACGGAGGCTCATCTGCTGCCTCTTAGTCTGTCTACAATGGCTGTGAATGCATCAGCATCACAGGTGAGACCAGCTTGATCGTGTTTATAAATTAGTGATAAAAGGTCTAAGCTTAAAGTTTTATAGTGATCTTAGTACAGCAATACTGTACCTCTGTTTGTATTCACACAAGTTAGTATCCATGGTCATTATACTTTTTGAGTGGTCTCTTCTGTATGTACATTGTGTGTTCTGATGAGATGTTTCTGATGTACGCATTTCTCAGCTTCACTGAGTAGAGGAGAAAGAGAAAGTATACTTTCTCATTCTCGATATCCACCTGAAGTCAGAGAATCAAGATTTTGTACTGCCACATGTGTTCGTGAACAGTGTGACCAGCCCTTAGTGGGGCTGTCTTTAGAATCAGCCTCTATGTACAGCAACTGGGACAACTAGATAACTTGAGTAATGCCCTACTCATTCTTCTTTCCTGAGACATATGCAAAGACAGAGTCATTGTACATATTGAAAATTCTGTAATTGTATATTATACAAGGAAATTAGCTCTTGTCAATACTCACCTATTACCAGCCTTGTCAGTGGAATCACAACAACGTCAGGTAGTGGAAAACTTCGTTTTCGAGAAATAATGTATGCAAAAAACTCAGTTTTCCAAGGGTATCTTTTGGAGATCTTTTGTTGAGCGAAAAACAAAAGAAACCTTTGTTTTGCTAAACGATGCAGTCTCCGAAGTGTGGTGTTTGCCGCTAGTTTTATTATTCATATAATTACGCTATTCTCTTACTGTTGCTTTGTTAGCGCAAGCGAATAAGGCGCTGAACTGGCCGGATGCGAGTTTGTTTTGTCGTGACACCGGTTTGATATGAGGTCGGTCATTTTTTTTTTTCCGGTCTTTTTCTCTACTTCTTTCAAAAATCAAAACATCTATTTTAAAAAACCGTGCTGTCGAAGCTGCTAAAAGTAACCGTTTAAGTTTGCACTGCGTCAACATCCACCTTGGAAGGATTCGCTCCAAAAGATGCCGCTCAGAAAACTGAGTTCTTTTGCATACGTTATTTCTCGACAACGAAGTGCAAATCAACAAAAACAATAGCGCAATGATGCTTTTCATGTCAAAACAAGTCAGTCTGCCAAAAATTAGCTCGATCCTACAAAAAATAAAAATCGGCCCAAAATGCTGCATGTTGCACGCAAGCCTTCAATTGTCATTGTCTGTGTTTTAGACCACAATAGTTTTTACTGTGTTCAGGTTAAAGTTGCTATTTATTAGTTACCCAAAACTTTCTGTGTTTTGTCCACAGGAACTCAAATATAATTTGACTTTAAGTGCAGACAATGAGCATGAGTATACATGCCCCATAACACAACACGATCAAGCGTCAACTGCAGAGTTTGCTAAAGAGGTGCGACGTAAAAGTAGAACACAAACACAGGAGAGCTGTCCTAACAAAAAGCAAGCCTTTGCTTTCAGCTCCAACAAGTAAGTAATTGAACTACTAATGTTGTTATATTCATTTTGACTTATTATATGACTCAATCATACTAGTTTTATTGGTTTCCAAGAGGAGAGGATGGTAAAGTGTGAGTCATGAATTAATTTATTTGAATGATGTAGTTCATTTTGTAGATTTTACAGTTGTTGCTTGACAGTACAAAAGATGAAATGCGTAATTCAAGTAACCTATTTACAGAATGGCCATACCTTTACATGTGTTTGCAATGATCTGGATTGAAATCAAATTTAGAATGATCGACAGGTGTGATGTTTGTAAACAGAACATTGTGAAAAAAAACCTGTAGAAAAGCTACCAGAGCAACACAAATACAAAATGTACCTCTTTCTTGACTTTGTTAAGACCTTTATTCTGTCCATCTTCTGTGTAATTGCTTTTCTTTAGGCCCCCACGTTTAAGAGCTGAACAGTTTGTACCTGGAAATCAAGAACATGTTAAAATCCTTAAGTCCATGGGCATCACTGTGGTTCAAACGAAAGATGGAAGAATACAGCTCATGCAATCTGCTGCATCGGTGAGATTAACTGCACAAGCTGTCTACTGTTGACCAGTTAGTTCTTCCTTCCATCTATCTGTCTGTCTGTCTGTCTGTCTGTCTGTCTGTCTGTCTGTGCATTAGTACGTCTGTCTGTCAGTCTGTCTGTTGGACAGGTTCATGTCTTCCAATCTTCTAAAACATCTTCCAGTCAAACATGATGGAAGGTTCAGTCTATAATGTATATTAGGCCATCAGTAATGCTATCAATGAAAGCGAGGATGGCACTTTTTCCATTTTCCTGGTGAGGTTAATGATTTTAATCAACCTAATTAAGCTCTAAGATGTTTTGGAACAACTTAATTAGTGTACAGTTCACTTACAATATTATCACCTTTAAAGTAAACTTGTGTTATGCAGTCTAACACTTAACAGACCATCTAAACTGACCATCACACTTAAAAAACCGCACATCAAACAGTAAACACTTTTCATACTGGGGAGCTGATAATCTTTTTTATTATTTTTTTTATTTTTAGTAGAAATTTGATGATTTAATTGACTTAATTACATGCTATTGTCCGAGTAGACAAGTAAGAATAAGGAAAACATGTGTTTAAAAGAAAAATCTTAATTGACCACTCTCCAAGTGTGGCTTTACAGGGCCAATGAAACCAAACGATGAAACAAATAATGCAAATGAACATATCATCCCAAACCCAACTGGCGAGAGGCAGACTAGTTGGCTATTTACCAGTGTCACCGAGGAGTCGAACTAGGGTCTACCGAGAAACAACTCCATCGTAGTTTAGTGGTCAGAGTGGGCCTTGAACCCGTGACTTCCGGATTCAAAGTCCAGCACCCTAACCATTTGGCCACGCTGCCTCCAGTGTGTTGCCAAAACTACTTTAACCTCCCTTAAAGCTTTATGCAGAGCTTTTTTAAAACTCTTTTGTACTGAACATGTTTTGTTTTTCTTCAATCTGTGGCCAGGCTGAGAGTCAAGCTGATGCAGAAGATGGCATCAAGTTCATGCAAGAGATGATTGAACTGGCAAAACAGCGCAATGATGAATCAGGTAGATAATTTTCTTACGTCCGTTCAACTATTCAACTAGTCTCGCGTACATCCATCTTTCTTTGGTCCTCTTATTTTTGCTGAGAGCTGTTTTTAAATAAATTTCGTGGGGTTTCCTTTGATCTAGGTGTACTTTTGCCCTTCCTTCATATTATGCTAAACCTAAGTGTTTACTTAAAGTTCAACAATTCCTGTTTAGAATGTACTCTTTTCTGCCGTAAAGGTTAGCGAAGTCAGGTCAGTGAAGATACTAATGTAAGAATGACGTTCATTTTTGTTTAGTTGTTCAAGAAAACCCTCGTGTGGTCCAGCTTATGTCTGCGCCTTATAAGGGAAATGTAGTTCTCAATGCCTGTCCAGCACAGTTTGGCTTAGATCTGAGCAAAGGAGATGTTGGGGTGAGTAAGACAGATCGGCCGCACCTTCCTTCAGGTTCATGCTGCATTCTCTCTCTCAATTGTTCTTGACATGTGTTAGCTCATTCCGTGCTAGACAGGTTTTTGGCAATCTTAGATAACTTACTTCTTGTTATTCACGACAAAAACACAACTGGTAAAGATATTTCAGTTCTCTGAAAGATATTACTCTAAAACTTGCCTTAGAAACTTCGTTTAAAAGTCTTTGTGGAAGAACCACACACAACCAGTTATATTGACAATAAGCAAATTCTAAGTAAGCAAGTTTACTGTTTTCTTTTCAGATGGGTGCAGAGGTTTCCATCGCTGAGCCTATTAAGGCATGTTCCTCTCTCGTTAATGCAGAGGAGCTGAAGCACAGAATTGCTGTGATAGAAAGGGGCGAGTGTATGTTCATCGACAAGGTACGGAGAAAAAACACTGAGTAGTTAGTGATACACAGTGGGTTAACGTGTTACCTTGAACATTGGGAGATGCGTTACTCACTCCACTCACAGTGCGTCTCTGCACACTCCTCTCTATGCGCACCGTGTATGAACAGGAGCAAAGTACTGGCACTAGCGCATGAACATAGAAAAAACTTCCGTGTAACCAAGTTCATTGGACGCCGACCAACCCAAATGTGGTCTTAGAGTAAGGCCTCGTCCACATTGCGCCGGAGGAATTTAAAAACGTATCAATCACCGGTCATTTTTGAGTTGTGTTGGGGAAAAGCACATGATTATCGCGTTTTTAAAAAGCTCCGTTTCTAAAATGTGTTCTGTCCACACGAAAACGAAAACCCGGCGTTTTCAAATTCCTCCGGTTTGAAGCGCGTTTTCGAAAAGCTCAGTTTTCGTGGCGGTTAGTGTGGACGGTAGGCCTAACCTTTGAAATAAAGTGGCGTTTTCAAATTCCTTCGACGTTATGTGAACGGGGCCTGAAGTGTTTGTGTTACTGTTTAAAGGTTTTGCGTGTGTAAGCTCCAGTGAGCTAGCATGCTGTTCATGGGACTAGCAGGTTTTGCTCCTGTCATCTCAAGCTTAGGAAACCGGAGAGAAGCGCTGCAATGAAGGAATTTAAGTTGATTCACTGTATCATTAATCGTGATTTGTTATGTTTGTTTACAGGCCCGGCAGGCTGAGGCTGCAGGCGCGGTTGGTGTGATCATCATCGGTAAGATCTGTAAAGACCTCCTATTTTGTTGTGAGAAAGATTCGCGTCTTATATGGCGTACATGCAATATATCTAAACTCGGTGACCCTCGATCACGTTTCAGTATTAAAATTATGCCTTAGCTTTTAAGCATCCATCCCTTTGTGTTGCTGTTGTTGTTGTTGCTGTTGTTTTTCTTTCGTCATCGTGAAATGATAATGAAAGACTGGCTGCTTTGAAAGGAAATATACTGCCGAAATTGAATAACAAATTGTTTACTGAGTTCGGTAACTTTGGAGGTGTTCGATTTTGGCGTAACGTGTGGTCAGGCGGGGTTTTTTTGGCTGTGAAAAAAGAACGCATGATCGCAGGTTAATTTTCCCGTCGAGCCGGGGTACAGTGTTATCAATTTGCTTGCACTGTCTATAATTTTGCAGTAAAATTGGAAAAGAAGCGCGTTTCTTTTGAGCGCGACTCAAATCCTCGGATCGTCACACACCAGCGAAAATATAAGGGGTATAACGGGGTATAGATAGGAATAATATTGTTGGCGCAATTTTCTCTTCAGCGCTCTGGCAGAAAGCATTCGAGCCTTGGTATTGGCAGTGGTCAAATTCTACCGTGTATAAATAAAGTTATCGTATCATATCTTACGATTGAACTAAGCACTGGCGTCTTACTCCGTTTAGATAACAACGAAGGTAGCTCGAGTGATAAGCAGCAGATATTTGCCATGGCTGGCGATGGTTCCAATGATGATGTCAAGATTCCAGCCGTGCTTCTGTTCAGTGAGGAAGGGCGTATACTGAAGAACGCCATAGCGGCAATGGAGGACGTTAATCAGCACCTTACAGTGCGTCTAGCCTCCAAAGCTACTGGGATGTCGGGTACGAGCTCTAGGTAGAGTTACATAACGAAACACTACCATTAAAAGAAATACATATGAGTCAGTACTGAAGTGAAATAACATCTTGACTTAAGGTCATTCCACTGAAATAGAACCTGCACTGAGATTTTTGTGAAACTTTGCCTATTGATTGTTTATATTAGAGGAACTTAAATTTTTAAATAAAAATGAGGGGTCCCCATGTCCGTTTAGGAGTAACAGCACCTTGTTTATACCCATATAAATCCTTATAATAGCACCATGATAGTAGTCACGATTGCTTGCTAAATTCACGTTTCCGGTCCATATTTATTTTACACAGAGAAATTTATTACTCAATTCAAAACAACAGGAAAAAATGATAGGTGACCATACTCGTTTGCGAGAAAATGACGATTTACCTCTATGGCGAGGTCCAGCCATAAAGAAAAAGCCGCCATTTTTGTAATGCGCGCGCGCTAATCACGCGAGAAATTATGCGCAGTAGTGACGCGCAATGCAATACTGGGGAATGACCTTAAGGGCGTTCGCGCTAATTGTTTCTGCGCATCCTTACTGCGCACGCAAATTCACACGCCACGTCATGCATAAGAGCGCGTGATAAGTAATAAAATGAAAAATGATAGGGCAGATGGCCATTGCTATAGCTTTGCCTGGATTTAACGATCTTGGACGTTCGGTGACCCCTACTTTTCTTTTGATGAATCATTTTCTCTACCGATTTTCTACGTTTAGCGAAAAAATGAAAAAAATCTATCGACTAGAAGTTTGAATTTTTTGCAAAATGCACCATCGAATTCCGTTCATTTTAGCTCTTCATTTATCTCTGCGACGGTCTCAAATGCCTCTTGAAGGGTTAAGTTTTGTGAAAACGTTGGTAACATTTGGAATTATTTACGCAACAGACTCACTTCTACAAAATATGACTAAGATCGTTCGCCTCCGTTGACTTACCTTCGATACTTTTAACTATAAACCCCTGTAGACCATGCTGATTTACGTGCGCCAATTTTTCAAAATCAGGGTAGTTTTCCACACGCTTTATCTCTGAAACGAAGTCGGTGACCCCCAATATTTTTGCATTTCTGACAAAAGTAACTTATTATCTGACTGCAGGAAAAATTTTAAAAAAATCTATCGACTGGAAAATTTACGCGCGAACGTCCTTAAGTGGAATTCGTTGCAATCAGTTGCGCGCGATATCGTATGCGTTTGTATGTGCAAGCGTAAATTATTTTTTCTGCTATTAGCTGCTTGGCCTTGTGTTGAGAGCGCTCGCCTCCCACCAATGTGGCCTGGGTTCGGTTCCGGTCCAGTACCATATGTGGGTTGAGTTTGTTGTTGGTTCTCTCCTTGCTCCGAGGGTGTTCCTCCGGCTTCTCCGGCCTCTTCGGTTTTCCTCCCTCCACAAAAACCCGACATCTCCAAATCCCAATTCGACCAGAATAGAGGACCCCATGAAAACCAGCTAAGGCTGAGGTAGCTTCCTCTCGAAATATTGTAATTTATGGCCAGGTCTTTGGTGTTTTGGGGGGAAGCAACCTGAGCCAGAGGGGAATGGGGAGACTTGGTTTGCTTTCCAAATTATTCTCACGGTTGTTGTCGTTAAAATGTGTTGAATACTCATGTATATCTTGGTTAATGCGAGATTTGTGTTGTGCGTCTTGTGTTCTTGCAATTTTGGACCTAATTGTTAACGATATCAGTTTTTTTAATTGATCACAGCTAAGAAAGAACCTCCAGTTGCTGGACAACTGGAAGAGGAGCCATCAGTTGCAAAAGAATCGCAGGAAAACCAACAATCTGTCATAGAAGAAAATCAGCCGTCCTCTGACGCTGAAAATGTTCAAACATCATCTGGAAATAAAGCCATTCACAGCAGTGATATTGATCAAAACGAGGCATTGCAGGATAAACAATCACCGCAAACCAACGAAAAAAGAACAGCCTCAACAAAATCATCTGAAAATGAGGAAACGCCTGTAAATCCAGGTGTCGTGTCTGTGGGACAGAATGAAGTGTTTTGCGCTGCCACAGGCAGACCATGCACTAATCCGAGCACCGAGCATGCTCACGAACATCAAGCTGACTCAGCAAGCCAGGCTGAGACGATAAACAGCGAGAGTATTGATACAGAAGTGATAACGTCTCCAGAGAACTCTGCATTTGACAGTGACAGTGAAACTAGTACTGAAGCAACTCAGTCAAGTCAAATTACAAACGACTGTTCTATAGAAAGTGAACAAAATACACAAAGAACAGAACACAAGAACGATGAAAAAACTCAGGACGAACACACTGAGAATGTGGACGCTACTGTGAGGACTTAAATGCAACGAAATGTTTCCATCATTCAATTATTATTATCAATCGTAGATGTTTACACTATAACGTCATTTAGGAATCCCTAAAGATTTGTTTTGTTTTCTCGTGCCAATAGTTATTTAAGCGGCGCAATTAAATAGCAGTGAATTGTAAATGATACAGGAAAAGGAAGTGAAAAGCTCATTTCGGGGGAGATGGCAAATGTTATGTTGAAAGATGAAGCATTCCCGACCCAAAACAGAACCATAAACCTTCGCGCGCATACTCTTGGGTTCAGTCTTTTCTAAGTGAGCCAGTAATCAAATGACGTCAGAGTGCAAACATCTTATTGTAGATTTAATAATGGGCTAATATGAAGAAGAAAACAGTTGGGGGAAGAAAAGAATTTTTCCTTATTTATTGTCCAATCAAGAACTCGGTCGACTTGTATTCGAAAACTAAGTTAATCCTGGGAGACTCAAATGACCAAGCGCCTCCTGAAATATTATCAAGCGCTTCTGTAGGTCATTAATTAGTAAGAGGGAAAATATATTGCAACTTTAAACATTCATGATCGATTACATAACGAACCATGTCATGGTCTCGTATGTGATCGTTTTAAGGGTGGGTGGGAGGGGAGGGTGGCTTATGTGCTAGCAAAACAAAAAACATTTGAAGAGGGTAAGACAAACTTATCAGATTGACTAAAAGTTTTATCTTCTGCATGTTCTCTTCGTACCTTTCCTTGTGCGAAGTAACTATTTAGATAGGAACATCTTGTAATTTTATGCCTTTGCTGTTTCTTTGCGGTTAGAGTGGTATTCAAATTTGTTCTGTTTGTGTCAACTGGCGCACCTTGTTCTATCCAACTTTGAATCATTTTGATATAATTTTTGTCCAATCAGGAGTAAACCCAGCCTTATCGCGATTAGGCTCAAGCTTGTAGTCTCGGCGTGTTTTCCCGATTGTTTTAATGCTAGTGATACTGTCATGACTGGCTTGTGTTTTCTCTAGGTGTGGTTTTGTCAGTGATTAACTTAAGCCAGTGATTGACATGTGGCAAACTTTCAATCTGATTGGCTAAGCACGCACCTACTGTCAATGGATAGAAGGTCCTTGGAGGGTGCGGTTATGCTAAAATAATTAGCCTGTACACTGTTGGTATCGACGTTAGTGGAGATGGGGTAGACAGTCATCCGAGAAACAAACCGACAGTACAGTCTAATTAATTAGAAAACCGCTCTATATCTGAGGGAGCGCTTTCTTAATAGTAGAGTCGCTAAACCACTCTATATGACGGTTTATCCTCTCACTCTCAAGTGTGATCAAGTTTAACCTAAATTTGATTTTGCAATTCTGCTTTACTAGCTTTTATTTTGGCACAAATCAGAGCCGGTATTAATCATAGACTTAACTGTTAGAGAAAACCTTTTAATCGGATCTTCTCCTTACCAAACAATTTACTAACGTTCACCACAAGTATTGTAATGGTCTATTTCTACCAAACAAAACTCGGAGTTTTTTTAGACTTTCTTATTAAAATCCTTCGCGGTTGTGTATCAAGGTTTGAGTGTTGCAAACATTTTTTTCTTTCGATCTCAACAAGTCTAGGGTGTTTTTTTTCCCCAAGGTTCTCTTTTCTTTCAGCTTCAAATACCAATACAGGACAACATTCTTCGTTAACGTTCATGGCCGGACAGGGAGTCCTGGCACTTCTAGGGAAACGTTCAAATTTGAAATTGATATGTTATTTTGCTTGGAAAAACCTTAAGAATATATTTGGGATTGATAGCTTTCATATTGTAAATAGAAATATAAGCAGTGCATCAGTGTTATTGAACTTGAGGAATGTGACAAAGTTAATGTTCCTCCAGTTACTCTGCTCGCAGCCGGATATAATGAGGAACGGTTGCGACTCTTCAATTTTGAAATTAAAAGAATGCTAAATAAAACCTTAAACGAGGTGTATACGTTGTTTATACATACAGACCCGGGGTGGGGCAGGGGTGGCGTCCATGATACGTGTTTGGGACCGCTAAGGAGTTTTCAGAACTTTTCGCTGTGGCTTCTTGGCTGCCCCATGTCGGTTATTTCTCATCAAGAAAGAGCTATACATTGTCACCTCTAAGGAGTTAAAAAATGGATTAACTACCACAGAAATAGATTTAAGGTGGCCGAACACAGTTTTCGCGCGCGCTTTTGCTGATGCAATTCAGCGCGTGCACAAGGATTGCAGAAACAAACATGCCGTCAATAGAGCGATCATTTTATTTACTCAACACCCGCACTGTCTGCGCTATTTTTCTCTATTATTGAACGCAGT
>Ga0126338_10000078_pt1 | contig 32583 bp, 12 predicted proteins | sample OrbCmetagenome_2_FD_92529 | JGI IMG/M metagenome (GOLD analysis project Ga0126338, IMG submission 92529) | Coral microbial communities from Petempiche,Puerto Morelos, Mexico - Orbicella C C metagenome | ecosystem: Host-associated > Invertebrates > Cnidaria > Coral | place: Petempiche,Puerto... | reverse complement strand
TGGCCAGTCATGACCAATAGAACGTATAATGGGACTATAATGCGCGCCGGACACACACGCAGGCAACAATTGCGCCACGGCCACACTGTTTGAAGGAAGATGCCCCCCGCTGAATTTCATTTTTTTTTTTTTTTTTTTTTTTTTCCCAAAAATTGTTTTGTTTCCCCTGGTTTTTTTTCTTTGGGTGGTCAAATTCTTTATAATTCTCTGTAATTTTTTCTTAAGCCCCCCCCCCCCCCTCCTCCCTACCCCCTCACTGAAGGTGTAGTGATGGACTGGAGACACATGGTTCCGAGACTTACGGGACAAAATTGCAAATCTTTTAAGTTTTTTTTGCCCATCAATTCCTGAAAGAGACTTGGATACGAAGAAAACATTACCAAATATAGAAGTTTGTTTGTCCTGAAAGCCTCCGAGCCATGTTAGAATGTTGATATATCGGGGTCTTTTGTCGACGTAAGACTGCATGGAATGAAGTGTTGACGTCAAAATTGAAAAAAAGAATTTCTTCTTAGATTTCCTTAGATTTGGGCTTTACACGAAAGGGCACAAATATTCATAAAAATCTCTAAAATACGTAGCAAATGGAAACATAAAAACTACTGTTGCTATGTTTTTGATAACAAAACAATAACAACGCAGTTACAGTGTAGCGTTCCTGTCAGCTCTTCTCTGGTGTAACAAAAATACAGTCCGGCAAGTGGCTTTGCAAACAAACAGAAAGTAATCACGTATTGAGATCTTTTGAATAGGCTTGCCACTTCCAATTTATAAGATGACAATTAGGGATAACCGCGGCGTTTTTAATAGTTAAACGAGTTGTTTTGATTTTTGTGAAATCGTTTCTGTCACCTCTAAGTATGTCAAATATTTTCGTCTCTGCCAACTGTTTTGGGCGTGCACCATGCCATCTGCAGGTGGAGGTTCAGAACAATTTACTATGAATAGAAGCTAGTTTTTCAGCTTTAGGCCTTTAGCTTTCAGTGACAGTAGCGATATGCTGTTATTCTGGAGTTTCTGTTTTAGTACAGCTTCATTAAACTTGATGTGGTCACTGTTAGAGTCCGCATGTTATTGAAAGGCGCAGTAATACTGCGCCTTTCAATAACATGCGGACTCTAACATCCAAAGTTCAACCGACAAATGCGTTTTTCGCTACCGTCAATCAAATGCTCGGCGGCTCCCCGGAAGCTGGGAGGATCCACCGCCGCTACTAAATCATGCACTTAGCAGCGTAGTTAATTTCGTCAGTTTCAAGCGAGCGCATGGCGTGCAATCTGTGCCTTGCATGATACGCAAAACGTGTGCACACTATAAATACAAATTAAGGTTAAGTCGAAACGCTCTTGCAAAACAAGACTAACTCTAGGGCTCTAAGTCACCAGGACCTCGTCCCCTCGTATGAGCTACCCATTTTCGTCAAAATATGTTGTGTCGCAACGAATGTTTGATTGTGCGGTCCTCTCGTGTGTACTGATGGTGGAGCAAGTCACAAAGGGAATTAAAGTGCCCCTGCAAGTTGTCCCCGTGTGTAAACATTTCAAGGCTTCTCCAAGGCCGACCTTGAACGATATGGTCGCGGCTTCTGGCGACTATTTGTCGTTAGCCTGTAAAGAACACCATAAGTAACAATTACAATGATGAATGAATATAAAGCAGTAGAGAAAAAAAAAAGAAAAAAAGAAAAAAAAACGATAACAGAAACGAACGACTGAACGCACGGCACAGCGTAGGTAGTATTCACACGGGATTCCTTGGAAGATACGTGTATGGTGAAGGAGCAGAAAGTTATTGTCAACTCTTACCTTACAAATCCCTTGCATTTTTTGACAGGAAGTAAACTATGAAGACGAAACATGAAAAAAAAAAGAAGACTGGCCGCTTTTGACTGCATGCAAAATGTTACTCTTCGATATCTTGAAGGTTAGCCGGTATATACTGTTGACTAGAATGCTCTAGAAGCTTAACCCTCAGAGCGTTTTATTTCTTTTCATGCTCTTTTGTGGGGCTTAACAATGGAAGGGGGCTGGGAAGTTTGTTTCAATCATGGAAGAACATATAATGTATATAGATACCTCGCGATGATCTTTTTAATATTCGTCCGGCGATATCCTCTTCTGAATGGGGATGCGAGGGACGCGTATGTAGACTATCGAGGTAATACAGGTGTGTGAGACTTGTTGGAGAAGCTGTACATAAACATGGTGGCTCCTTTTGTTAGTGTTTCTGCATTTCCGGATCACGTAGAAAAACAATTACGCTTAGATTTCCAGGATCTAGGTTGCTTAATTGGTGCCGCTGACGGTAAAAGACCGTTGATTACGGGAAGAAACAATGGTAAACATTTTCCCACTGGCAAAAGGAGACATCGTTCTCAACAGGGCTGCTATCGCATTGCCTTCTGTTGGACTGCAGTTGTGATGAGAATGGAATGGGAACAAGCTAAAGGCAATTGTGAAATTGTCTTCATATTTCTTCCTTCAATGTCGATGAATAAACTGCTGGACGATTGACAAGAACAAAGACGTGTCTACATTAGTAGTTTTGCATCTGACTTCACCACAATAGACCACTAAGCTGTTCACTCAGCATGTCTACTTACCTGATGTGCATATTGGCAAAGTTTGACAATTGTTATCCAACGAAACTGCCTTCCTTTAAAGATAGCGGCGGCGTCTTAGAACGTATGATGGATAGACTAAATCTCATCTCAGTCAATCAGCTGTTATAGGTAATTCGTAGCCACTCAGCTGTGTTGTATTGGAAATCCGTGAAGCTGACTCGTTTTCTCGTCGTTTTCTATTCGCTGATAAGGAACGATCGCGTGCGCTGCTCTTGAAACTGAAAATTGTTTTTAATTTTGAGCCTAGAAAAATACTCAAAATTATAGGTTTTGTGCTGTGACCCTTTAGAGTGTCTACTAAAACAATTAGACTACTCGCTATTGTTTTCTATGAGCGATAATCAACTCGGCCACGCCTCGTTGACTAATCGCTCATAGAAAACGAGAGAGAGTATAACCTTTTTTACTTTTAAACTAAAGAACAAGAATATTTTTGGACCGATTCTATTTTTTAGACCTTTCTGTAAAGTGCTTAATATTTTGACGGTCATGTTGATGGGCGGAATCACCAACTGGCTTTTCTAAGATAAAGTGACTCAGATTATTTGAGAGCTACAGTATCCCGCATTGTTGGTCTACGTTAACTTAATCACCGTAGAATTTATACAGATGTCGGTTGTCGCTATACTCAAGCGTCCTGCTCCGTCCGTCCGTCGGTCCGTCGGTCCGTCCGTCCCTACTCAAGCGTCGTATTTCTTGCAGAGCTACTTCAGAAGCTGTGGTAAGTTTCCTTGCCTGGTTTTGCTCATTTTCAGACATTCCGATGTTCAATCTGATAAGGTTTTTGTTTATTGAATTTTACTTTCAGATATTACAGAGAGAAACGCTTGGGTTTCGAGAAGTGAGGAAATTCATTTGTTATTGGCCCTAAAAGGTCCTTGTTTTCTGGATTTGATGGAAGAAATGATTGAAATGATTGACTTGCAGACCTGCACATCTCTAGCAAGATTGCAATCCTTCTTTGATGGAGGTGACGATTACAACTTCTTTCAAAGGTGCGTCAGTTTTGCTGTTTATATGTTTGTTGTAGTTGTTTATCTTCTCGTTTGCTATACTGCTCGTGAATTTCTTTTCCATTGTTCTAGGTTGAACCAGGTTGGTGCTCGATGTCTCACTTTTCATTCAGTTGTTAGCACCAAGCTGCCTCTGATCCCATAACAAGATACTTGGACGTAGTATTAGTCATTTGTTTTTCTTGGTTTACACTATCGTTTTCTTTATTCTTCTTATGTTATTTTAGTACTTTCCTTTTCTGCTTTACTATTCAGGCTATTCAGGCTGTACTACTCAGTACGAAAGGTTCATGAGCTAGACTGGTTAACGGGACATCGAGGTGAAAGACCTGTTAAGTATCGGGATGAGACTGAATAGGCTGCTTGGCTGCAAGAAATGTTTACTGGAGAAATCATGTTTCTAAACAGGCGTCTACAAAAAAGTAAAAGTGAGGAGAAGGGAAAGAAAGAAAGCAGAACAAAGCAAAGTAAAGGATACGACAAGAATTAAAGTAATACGGGAAATCAAAGAAAAATTCTTATAAGCTGTTGGACATGTCTCTTTTTTGAAAGGGTACAACAAGGAAGACTACAAGTGCAAACAGGTAAGATGTTTTTCCTGGCAATAGTTTTCACTTTAAAAATTTGTTGAAGCATTTTCAACATTTATCATTTGAAACTATGTAATTGTTTTAATGGTTTTGAGAAACACGACACAAATTACTTATGATGTTAATGGCGTTCACGCAGAAGGTGGACGGACCCCTATAATAAACAACAGCGTAAAAAGTATGCTTATGTTTTGTTGCTGCTGCTGTTATTGTTATTATTGTTGTTGTTGAAACCCTCTGTCTACAAATAGAAGTGAAATTATTGTGGTAATTGCTAGTAACTATGGACAGCTAGTAGTTAATCCACCAGGAATCGAACTTGAGGCCTGACGTGTTAGACCTACCGCTAGGAGAGACTGGGCCGAATAAGCGAACTTTTAAAATCTGAGGCAAACTTTCATTTTGTAAAAAGATGGGGTCTACAGGACTTTTGGACTACCTTCAAGTTAAAACCCTGAATTCAAGTCATGCGAGACCTCCACTTCGCCTCGCCCACTTAACTGTTATATACTTAACAACAACGTTCCATTTTGCCGTGCGTCTGTTCAGTAATATGTCACAGATAACGTCATTGATGTGTCATTGATTTTATTACCACACTTTGACGTCTTCTTTGGTCTTTTACTGAACAGACGCTTGGCAGCTTGGAATTTACCTGTTTTATATGATAAAAAAAAAAAACAAAAAATGTTAATATTTGTCGTCCAAGAGATCATAGGTAAATGCGAGAATAATTTGACTTATCACTGATCTTATAATCGGCTTGTCAACGACACTGCTTATAACTGTATCCAAAATTTTCAATAATTCCTTGGCACGTTAAGCAGGGATTTGAGATTGAGTCTCAAAGAGAAGGAGCTACAGTTGATCAGGTTGTGGGTGGTAGCCGTCTGTACCCGGCGGCCAGCGGCGGCTGAGTACAGAAGCTGGATGTAAAACTTCCGGCTATGAAGTATTACGACACTACTCCGGTGTATAGACTGATCAGTCTTAAAGGTGTTTATATCAGTCTAAGCTGTTTATTTCGTGAACTTCCACTTTGTTGCATCATGCACGTCGAGTCATGTCACTTTGCTGCGTCATTCATGCACAGAGCAAGGTCAAAAAAAATAGTCTTTTAGATATTTTTTACTTGTTAGACACGACGGCATCGGCGTTGCTGTAAATTTCTATCGTGCTTTACCTTACCTTACGTTACCTTACCTTGCCTTACCAGTTTCCCGCTTAAACGCCAAATAACCGTCAACTTTGTTACTTGCGGAAGATCCAATGTGCTATTGTAGCTAAAGTTTAACTTCTTAGACGGGATCTATTGCTGTTTCATCTCAGAACTTAACACCATGCTATGCAATTTCAGTGATAACCCCTTAAATCATGCAGACGGAGCATAAACTTGTCTTTAATCCCCGGCCATCCTAACTTAGTGTGGGAGTGGCCACCGAGATGGCTTTTACAGGAGATTGAACTATAATGGCACCTTCAGCTAGCGATGGATGGGATAAACTTTTTCGAGGTTTAATGTCCTTACTACATCGACTTTATCCAATTCAAGCAGAGTTTCACTGACTCGCCGGTTTGCCTCTTCCTTTGGAGATCCTATTATTATTTTCATTCAGGAAATGTTGAATTTTTGAAGTAGTTAATCAAGAGAAAATTGTCATGCACTTTTACAGTGAATGTGAAAGAAAATTATCTATAAAATCCAATCAAATCTGAAGGCATAGAAAAATAGGTGTCTAAGATAGATTAATAGCTGAAAAATGACTTCAGATTACCAAAGCAGACGATGATAAACCAGAGACTAAAGAAGGAAAGACTGGGGCAGATTAGAAATGTATTACAGAACGCAATATTTCTTTTCAATTGGGTCAGAAGAAAAACAAATTTAAGTTCTCCATAAAAGCCATGCAACGACGTTTACTTAGGTGCACAAGCGAGGAAATAATGTGTGCTACAGTGAAGCCCGCTCTATTATGATGTTCTCTTATTCAATGTTTTGTGCATTGAAGCTGAAATTAGCTCTTTAAAGAAATGTCAAGAGTCAAGAAGGGGATTTAAAGAAAAGATTTAGCGAATTTGTTCGGTTTATGTCGACGAACAAAAATCTGTGTAAGTTAATTTCCTTGAAACGTGGTTCCTTGATGTGAGTTTTACTGCTTAAAAAAGATGTCCGACCGTTTTGTAGCTGAGATTTATCAATAAATTCATTTATCATTGTCACAGTAAAATTGCAGAAAAGCGATAGGGAAAGCGTGATAACCCAAACTTAAGCTCGCCTCTAGACGTCTATGGATAAAGTCTTAAGTTTTGAATATTCTGTTGAACAATACTGAGCTGTATGTTCATGTGATACTGTTTATTATGCTGCATGAAGTGGCTCTATCATAGAATGATAAGTTTTGTTTTTCTTTCAGAGACTGTTGGCATTTTTAATCGGGAAATGTTAAAAATTGAGGGCGATAATATGCAATTTTACTAAGCAAACAGTTATCTTGAAATCCAATTAAAATGTAAGAAAAAATATGTGGTTGTGGACGTCGATGCAGGTAACATGGGAAAAGATTAAAACGGACTACAAAACGCATACTTTCTTTCTGGGCTAGTAGAAATATGAAGTGTGCTACCCATAAAAGCCACGAAACGACGTAGGTATACTATGTTCACCCATTCAATTCCACAGGCGAACCAAACCTTTTGTGTGCTGACATTGAGCAGAAATGTTGAAGGCCAGACGAAAATGTAACTGATCAAAGCTGAGCAAGATTTTTAAAAGGATTGCACTAGGTTAAAATTGGTTTATTTCGCTGAACAAAAAATGAAAAGTGGTCTCTACTGGTGGTCTCGAATGCTTTCAGCCAACCTTTGTTCGCTAAGTAATTAATAGTTGGTCAATAAATTGCATTTTTTGCGTGCTCATTTTAAAGTTACATCTCATTATCGAACTGGCAAAGGCTAAGACTCCTGTTTTTGGATTTACAGAGTTGACATAAATGGAATCCGAATATGTATTTTTTTTTTTTTTTTTAAGAATTCAAGTTAATGTTTTGATTAGCTCAAGTATAGCCTCAAGTTCACATTGTACTGATGGGAAAACTTGAATTCATCCTTTTACTTGAAATTAAATTACACTTTCAGTTCTTGTCATCAGTTGTAGGTCCAGGTTTCGTTTGCATTCGGAAATATTGAATATTGACGCAAACATTTAATAGGGGTATGTCATGCTATTTTACGATGTAAACAGTTATCTTAAAATCCAATTGATCAGAGAAAAATAGAATAATAAGGTAGAGTTCTTCTTAAAAATACCAAAATGACTTTAAACCATTAAGAAAGCTTATGATTAGAAAAGATTAAAATGGATTGTATCGGTTTAAAATTGGTTCATGTCGCCTATGAGTTTATGAACCAGCTATTGATGCGATAACAGATCTTCATTATCACTTAACGTTTGCAACCCTTATTCCCCTAAGTTTGGATGAAACTGTTGGATAAAAGATTGTTGCTTTTGAAATGAAAGCGTAATGCCAGTATTTTTTCATATGGTACTGTTTATAATGTCTGTTAATGACAAGCATATGACCCCTCCAATGAAAGCTGTCGAAGGGTCCTGTTTGTTTTTCATAAGTCGCATCATACTTTTCCTTTCGAGTTTTGAAGTTTTACACTCGCTGAATTGAAAAGGTTAAAGGTAATATATAATCATTTGATCGTTTTATGTTGAAAAGGAAATACCTGGCGACCTTCAAATTTTCAAACAACTAGCATTGTCTCTTAACGGGTAGAATACCGTGGTTGTTTCACTTATTTTATAACCATACTATTGAAAACGAACTTCGCATGCCGTGTTTTTGCACTTTGGTAATTTAAGTGCCATTGTGCGGTTTTATGTCGTTTGGTGCATATACCGGCTGCAGACTATCAAAAAATATCCTTGCAAAATCCTCCGCGCTATTTAACAAGTTTGTTGTCTCAATTAGATCCTCTTAACACCATTTCTTACCGAGCGTGATATTTCCTCTTGATTTGGCTTGTCTTCTTCTTAGACTTTAAGTATACCCGAATGGAATCTAAGATGCTACTGTTGTATACTAACGTTTTAAATGGATCAGAAAATTTGGCGCCATTTTTTTTATTTCTAAAAGACGAAAGCTTAGGTTTATTTTTAAGAAAAATGTAGACGCGCTTGGTTAAAGAGATTAATGGTGTTTATGGGAGTCGTGTGGCTTTCTCGTTGGTGCCAATACCTCGGTTTAAGTTCCTATTTCAGTCGTGTCAACAATTAATGCTAATATTAAAATAATACGTCTGTAAATCTCATGGTCGAGGTCAATGTCTTCGGCGAAGAAACCAGGATACTGTCATGCAGGGTTAGGTTGATTTCTAACATCTCAAACGAGTTGATAGAGAGAAACAGCAGTGATACTTTGATTAGTAAGAGATCACTGGAGTCCAGTAGAGTCAAAGAGTGCGTGCGTAATTAATTCGCTTACCTCATCAAAAATAACTTTATAGTCTCAAACTATCCCCCGACCCCTCCCTCCGACAGCTCGCTAGAAAACGTTGTGTTTCGGTGGACATGTGCCAGGCACCAGAAGGCACAAAAAGGACGAAAAAAGCTGTGGCCAAGGCATTGTGCCTTGTGAGTAATTTTGCTGATTGGAGATCACTTACGATAGCGAGATTAGCATCTGATGATAAAAGGACAAACCTCGAAAAAAGTTGAGATCTAATAGTGAATGTTCATTCTGAAATAATGCTGCAACATTGAATAGGTTTAAGTTGTCAGATAAGTGAGAACTCAAAACGTTACGTAATGAATCGAAAGGACGCTTCCTAAATTCAGAACAGTTTTGACTGGCAAGACACTTGTTGACGGTGCCCCTTTAAGACTGCATTAATAAAACCAATTAAAGTTTTTGTCAACTAAAATGGATTGTTAACTAGACAAAGGTCGTAAAGTAAGATTAGTTGTAAAGTAAACAACAGGTGTAAACCATACTAACCCGGATTAAAAGACACAGACATGATGAGGGTGGTTGCGCATGCGTGATTAAAGAATTCAGCTAAACGGATTTTGTGTTGGAAAATAGGCTGCCTGCACGAAAGCGTGTAAATTAACGGTTTGCGCCAACGTAAGAACGGCCAAAAACGCATTCTTTACTTTATTTGCGTCTATATTGTTAGCACTTGTGGGAAGATCCACATGCTCAAAGCGCGGCTCAAGGATCTAGCGGCACCTCCACTCCTTTGGTCAAGTTTGTCAGGTTTTTTTTTTTTTTTTTCAAAATCTTTTAAAACCGGAGTAGGGTTTCCATTTAGCTGAATGGTTTTATCGATTTATCGAGCATGACTAAAATAGCACGCGACTCACTAATGGTTAAACAGGTTATCGGTTTTGAAGAAAATGCTTGCATTAAACTATTGTTAAAATCTGGGGGAGGTATTGAACACGTTTAAAAACTCTGCATGAACATTTTTGTTTGCAAACTGGTTTTGTTATTTTCAGAGACAATTAAAAATACCATTTGTGAGCGAAACTTACGAAAATTTCGGATGACTCTAAGAGTTTTATTTACTTTGATAAGTGCTCGGTTTCTCTTTATGAATTCTGAAGATTTCTATCGTTATATTAATAGTAATTAACGCACGATGTATAAAAGACACATTAAGGGAAGAATTGATAAAAAAGTCATTAAATAAACGTTTACAAAGGAGGCGCATTAACTACAACCGTCTAGTGCATACAGTGAGGTATTCTGAGCATGTCTTATTTCATGCCAGGTTGGGTTGTTTGATTGCCGTATTGTCTTTCACTTAATGCAATTATAATAAACAACACAGTTAAAATCCGGATGTTCAGGATAATAGATCGCTCACGTCTCGAAGTGGCTTTTTCGCTTCCTTTTGACAATAATTGTTTTTCCCGATGCTGCTTGTCTTGTCAGCATTAATTTGATTACCTCGCCGGCTGGCATTCGTTTGAAAATTAAGGGCCTTCTGATTAATATTTCCTTAGAATGTTCGTGGGCGGGCTAAGATTCAAATGCCACTGAGGGAAAATTGGGAGACGAAAATATGATCTATTGCTACTTAAAGCTTTTAACCAAACAAGCGTATTTCATCAGAGTCACAACAGCGATACTTCCGATCTGGCCTAAGAATTTGTGAGAACAAAACAGCTCTTAAACTGTCTACCATGTCAAGGGATTTTTGCCAAAACTAATTAGGGTCATTTGTTTCTCGCCGAAGTCTAAGCAGGGATAAATGGTTTTAGAAGGAAGTCCTTTATTGGAACTTTGCCCCTAAGGAAAAATTCTAGAGAATTTTTTTTGACAGCTTTATGATCTCAAATAAAATTCCCTTTTGGAGAAACAGCGCTAATTGGGTATTGACAATCTATTTTATTAGACTTAAATAGATTTTGGTGCATTAAAAGTATCAAATATAACATTTTCTCACTTGGTAGGCAATAATCACGCATATCTATCTATATATATGTTTTCAAGGGCTCAAGGTTATTTGGCAACCATTCAATCCAAATAGCCGGGATAAAGCGGATTATCACCGGGCGGACCTCATAAAAAGTCCCTGTTATCCATATCCGGGACTAACTTCTGTATTGCCTTGTTTTTTGCCAGTATTTTCAAACAATGCGGCGGCCATTTGGGTGTTCCTAGCCTCGGGGGTTACTCTCAGAAAAACTGGGTGGAGGTGTGCGGCCTGCTTCACAAAACCCTTACCCTATGTAAGACTAAAATTTGTGATTTTTCGCACCCTATTTATGACCTGACCAAAAATTTGGATACCCAATTTAAGACCTGACCCTTAAATTAATACCCTGTTTGAGACTGCCTCATAATTTGTTCCCTAGTTCAGACCAATGTTAAAGGCAATGTTTATATGTTTTTATTAGGTAGGATAGCTTCTAAAAAACATACTCAATTCAAGACTAGAGTACAAAAAGCAGACCCTATTTGAGACCCTGAAGTGGCCAAAATCGATACCCTATTTCTGACCAAAACGGCGTAAAAAAAAAACGTACTCTTTGGGGCCGCACGTACCTATGTGGCTCATATAAAGGATGCCCCCCCCCCCCTCCGGGGGTTCCCAGACAGTATATATCGAGAATATGCTTGAAAAAAACTCATCGAGATATAACGTATTTATCAAGGTAGAGAAATTACTTTGTATCGTACCTCTGGATTTGTTGCGTCCCGGCAACAAACGTTATTCTTCTTGTTATTATGATATAAATCGTGTTTCATATCACAGTCGTCTAGCTTCGTATGTTTTTAAATTCAGTCTCTGGGCTTCTCTGTGAAACTCGAATTCTTACTCTCCTCAATGATTGTCTGAGATTTCTTTTCATGAAAGTTTTTAGAATTGTGTGCCTAGAGGGGTGAATAACATTTATAACTCCCCTGGAGACGTGTGATTGAGAGATAATTTCACCTTGTAATATATCAATGCATTAGCCAAGACACAGACGACAAAAATAAAGAAGTAATCATTTTGGAGACATGACCTCTATGTACCGTCAAACATTCTAGAATGCATGAACTTTAATTACTTATGGTGAGTGATACTTTGAGCTTCGGACTACATGGTCCAAGTTGTGATTTTTAAATAGGTTTAAAAAAGGCAACGAAAACCTATTCTCATCTGATGAAAATTGATTTATTTTGTCATCTTTGGACAATGGAACTATTAGAGTTTCGATATGACACAACTTCTCATTTTACGCCATAACTTTTGTACTCCTCGCTTGCTAGGCTGTTCAAGTCAAAAATGTCTAGTTGTGTAAGAATCTCTTCACCTTCTTTACTGTTCCACTTTGTGATTAAAACTCGAAGCTGTTTATGTTTCTATTCCTTTCTAAACGCATCAATGACATTTGAATCTTTATTTTGATTGTATAACATTGTTGAAACTAATATTAAATTGCCAAGAGAAAAATGAAACGTCTAGCAAACTGAATTTAACACCGCCGTTGGGTTTTACCTTTCAAAGTTGGTATATTACAACAATGTACTGATATTGCTACCTTGGCTATTTTTAAATCTCCACCGAAATGATTTCTTTTCCGTTGTTTTTAGCCATCTTTTTGATGCAGCTTCACTATACTGATCCTATTTTAGCTGGCACAATACCCTTTAACTTATAAAGCCAAACTAAAATATCCATTTATTAACCGTGGTTAGTGCTTTTAACTCCACGAGCGGAACCCTAGTGTGTGACAAATCAAATGAAAGCTGTTGGGCAGTACTTTTAAGCGGTTACTGTTTTTATGCTTTTGTGGTTCTGAGCTTTTAAATCTGTTTATGGGAGCTGTTATGCGGCTAGTCAAATTTGAAAACGGGCTTTTGCGATACTTTCACGTGGTGCTCTTTGTTTGAGGCTTTTTCTGTGAAGATGGCACCCATGGGAGTGCTAGTGCAGCACAAACTGTGCTGAAGTCTTTAATTTATGTCATCCCTTAACGTTGTGTTTAAAAGCACATTAATTAAAACTGATTTCTGTGTACAGATATAAATCATACAGCCGTAGCTTTAATTATTGTCACAGTAAGCTTTTACGAAACGCGACACTACCCAACGGAAACCTTTCATCTGGTATTTTGTAACCAACGCAAGATTTTTTCAATTAAGTTTATATCAGCCGTTGCGCTGTTTATTTTTTCCTTGTCAGAGGAGAAGTATAAAATTTCATCTCTTATTAATCGTCAGTTCAGTGTCTTTTAAGTCAATATTCCGTGTTCTGGGTGTTCGATTTCATAGCAGTATTGTTGTAAGGTGGTCATTGTGAACTGAGACTTAATCACGTTTCGTGAACGAAAGATTCATTGCCACAACGTAATTGTTGAAAACTGATCAATAAGTTTTTCTTTTCGGAATTAAAAGGTAGTTGACCATAGGTTTGGAGTATTACCTAATTCTTCAATAAATACTTGAATCAATTTTAACTCCAAGAGTGGCCAAGTTGAAAACAAAACTACCATTTAGTTAGCATATAAAAAAGTACAAATTTTATTTTTAGAAAATACTAAAAAGCATCACTTTACAATATAAGATAACTTTCATTTGATCAGTCTGACACTACGTGGGAATTCTCTCTACCGACTTGAAAGATTGATTTTTTTTTAAAGTACCTCGCGAAAGTACTTCTTAGTAGCTTTCATTTGAATTTGAATGATCATGCACTAGGGTTCACCCAAATTTAGAACCAAGTTGTACAGCATAATAAACAGTACCACATGAAGATACGAAGCAATAGCTTTCATTTAAATGGCCACACACTAGGGTTTCATCTAAAGACTGCAAAATTTGAACGACTTTGTGCAGCATAATAAGTTAAACAGTGCCACATGAAACTACTTCTCAATAGCTTTCATTAGAATGGTCACATACTAGGGTTTCATCTATAGACTTGGCAGTTAAAACTTCTCGTATAGCATAATAAACAATATCATATGAAAAGCACTGCTCAGCTGAACCCTCACATACTAGGGCCTCGCCTATAGACTTGATACTTAGCCTCCTTGTATAGCACAGACAATACAACATGAAAGTAGAGCTAATCACCTTTTACTTGAAGGGCCACGTTGAAAAGTTGCAGGCATGCACTCAAGAGAAACATTAATTTTTTGGAGTTTTGAATCTAAGAGTGAGAGGAAATTCATTTAAAACTGCAAAATTGGTTTTGGGAAAAGACGTTTGACAGGGTGATAGCCTCCAATACATACATCCCTTTATGAGGTTTATTCACGATCTAATTTCTTTGTCAACGGAACCACTGCCCTTTGCACAACGTATAATGTCGAAACACTACTCCTACCTGTCTAAAGAAAAGGCGTTTAGTTTCATAAATACGGTCACCTGTTTCTCCATAGAACAGTATGATATTCATGTCAGCATTATGGAGGTGTAGGTGATAGCTATGAATTTTGGTCTCTGCGGGAACAAATGAACTGTCTGTCACATGAGCCGTATCTGTGAGTAGTGGCTTTACATTTTAGTGAAAGAGAGGAATAATTAAACTGCGCTAAACAAAACAAGAAGAATTACACCATATTTGTATCCAGGGAATACGAACGAGTGATAGATTTAGGGAATACCATATGGGACTAAAGGTGGCACTGAAAGTATCCTATTTTCACTTTCCTTATTCAATTTTACTCCCAAAGTCAAAATTCACTCCTATTAAATGCTTTCATGACCTCAAGGCGTCAATAATAAAGGCTCTGTACGTGACCATCCAAGTAAGTGTTGTTGTGAAGTACTTTCAAGCTAGACTGTTTGTTTTCAATGTAAAACAAAGTGAAATTAAAGGTCTTTTTAATCTTGAATTTCTTAACTCTGGTTTTCGAGACGACGCTCCGTCATGTTCAACGCATGGCAGTTTTGCCTTACGATGGTTTTTCGCTTTCTTGTTTGATGGCTTTCCGGGCTAGTTTGGCGTTTATTTCTTGTTAATTGTGCTGTATGTTTTATAATTTTTTTTTTTAACAAAGTAGTATTTAAAGGTGATGATATGTGTTTAATTTTCCGAAATATTCCCTTGTTAGTCAGGTTTTCTCTTACCAATACAGCTTATTTGATTTATTTTTCGATCCAAGGGCAGCGGGTAACTAACATTAGATTTACTCACTGAGTAATATGGTATGCTTAAATTTGAAGGCCTCTTGTGAAAAACACTGTTTTAAATTTGCATTCAGTTTTGTCGTTGAGGCGGGACTCTGGAGTGGTTGTCTGTCTGAAAACCACCTTGGCTACCGGCAGATGATGATAGTGCTACAAGTTATTGTGGCAGTCATAGCTAGAAGAAAAAGCGAAGCAGAAAAAGATTAGCTAAATTAACAGAAAACAGTCACTTTGACGTGGAAAGAAATTTAAGAGCCGCCGAACAAAGCGATACGAAAACCTGAAAACTTGAGTAAATATGTTACCGTCGTCTTGGCCTTTAGACTTTGATTTAAACATCACTTTGACGGTGTTTGTGATTATCTTTATTTTACCCAGTGGTAAAACAATAAACAAAGCTAACAACAAAGTCCAAGCGTTTACAGGGCAGAAATTAAAACTTTCGTTTTGTCATATTAACTTGACAGTTTGCGGGTAGTTTACTAATTTACATTTTCATTACCAAACGTTTTGCTGGTGACAGCGACAACTTTTTTTGACTGCGAAGACGTATCTCCCCTTGCCTGCCCACGTGCTAGTCGATGATGTTCAAAGAAATAACGCAAATAGTGAGATGACATAATTTTCGATGTCATTACCATTGTAAACTCGAGCATTGTTCATATTGGAATATCAAGACTTGATAACTTGTTTGGAAAGGACAGCCCAGCTTTCTTTTGAAAGCAGATTTGTTGTTGTGGCGACCCTTCTTATTTTCAAGAATTTTGAGCAGGTTAACTGACAGCAGTGAAGAGCCAGTGTTAAAGAAGTGCCATTGATAAAGCCTTTCTTGTGACATCTACTCCCGTCTGTGCTTGCCCACTAAAGGTGAGCAAAGCCTAAAGAAATTTTAAAGTGCCACCTTACAAAAAGAAACAGTTTCGCATTGTGTTTCTGTACTCGTTGGAAAGGAGGAGGGCTTCTGAACAAACAAGGATTTCCACTTTTCGAAAATTAAAGTTTGTTTTTCCTTGTAGTTTAATCGTCGAATGTGACACGTATTCTCTAGGAGATATGTTCTAATAAGGGTGGATGTTAAATATTAATCCATGTCTTTTCAACAAGGAAAATATACGAGGTCGCATGGCCGTGTTCTTTGTCTCTAATGAGACAGCGAAAAAATTAAGTCATCAATTCAGATTTTCTCTTTTGCTCTGAAATCACAAGAAGCGTTTTATACATTTGCCACGATCCAGATAACGAACTTTGAGCCGTGCAAAGTGACAGATCTCGAGGTTTTTCTATCATCAATTACGCAGTCATATTATGGCTGGGTGTCTGAATGCATTTCAGGTAATCTGTTTGAGCACTGGGCTCCTCGTTCAAGAGTTTTTGCATTGTTATATAAATAATGGAAGGCCCGTCAAATTATAACGTCAAGCAGCCATTGAAAAGCCTCACAAAATGAATTATTTTTTTGTCTAGTGTTCAAGATCATTACGCGCTTGGGCCTTCCTTCCTTAAATGCAGTTTCAGGACATTTTGGATAATTTTACTAGTTTTTTTGTTCGAAGATTTTTAATATGCCAATTGCCGATCACATTGTTAATTATAATATTATTAAAATGTGTATTAAATAGAACTTATCCTACTTAAAAACCAATTTCTTTAGTGTGTTGCAAACAAACCTTTTAGTTAAGCATCCCTCGTATTGTATTTGCAATCATATTTCTTTTTCTATCACACACTCACCCACACGACTTGTACCGAAAGTCACTGGTTCAATAGACAGTCAGATGGGTCTTTTCAAGGCTTTTTTGTATCGCTTGTTTGTCCAAATGCGGGTGTCGTCTTTGTATCAATGGTTGCGCCTGAAACTGCGCGGCGTTTTATTGTGAAAAACTTTTCACTGTCATGTCTTCATTTCTTGTGCTGTGATTGGTTAGTAGACGCCAAAATTGGCGAAGTTGTCGCCTTTTAGTGTTGCCCCGTTTGCTGTTTTTTTTTTTTTCTTTAATACCATCCAGTCGGGCTATTTCTGACAACAGTGATTCGACGTTTATGTCGACGAGATGAACCGCTAACTTTTTGCCGTCACCTCGTTGTGTTACTCACCGAGATGATGTTTATCTGTGGTGGGCCCTATTCAAATCACGTCCTGGTCTTGAATATGTTCACTTAGAACGAAACAGTTGTCTGTCTTTTCGAGGTCATTGCTGCTATGTTGCATGGAAAACAAAAGTCTTAAAAAATCCCAAATCCTGTCACTAGTAGTATGTTTTTTCTTCTGCTTCATTCAATCGTGCGCGATTGAGGTGCTCGTCTAAAACTTAGAATTGTATTCCCCTTAGAATCACGCTTTTAAGCTCAATTTTCTTCCGGTAATCTTTTGACTCATCACTATAACCTCACTTACACCTTCACTGTAAATGATTTTTCATTTGACATTTCTGTGAACAGTGCGAGCACCTTATTTTAAAACGGTCAACTACAATGAGACTAAAGTGATAAAGTCTAGACTGCAAATGACTGAAACATTCTTAGCAACGACTGAAAAGCCTGACTTTAGGAGTGAATTACGCCGATTGATGTAAGTCTTTGTCTTTTCTTAGCAATTCTTACATTGTTTAAAGCTCGCTTTAATATTTGCATGTAAAAGAAAATAGTGAGCTTTTAATATTTAATATTTTGCACGGTCTATAAGATGTTTTTTCGCCTTTAAAATAATGTGCTGAATTTTTATGATTTGCTTTTTCTCCTTGTTTTCCCCGTAGGAGCGCAATTTCGCGTTGTATCGTACGAGACAAATTCACTGCGAGATGTTAGCTTTGCGGAAAATTTAGACAAACAGGACACTGTTTGAAATTCTGTTTGCTAAGACGGTCAGGGCAAAAGAAAATAGGATAAAGAGCAATTTCTTATTGAAGAAAGGTTTAACAAAAGTAAACATTTACAATTCGAAAATGGCACTTGTTCGTGGCCGAAGATGAAAACGGCGTTTTGTTTTGCCCCGTCACGGCGTTTTTATCGGCTTCTTGTAGATCTACCTAGAAACAATCCGGATGTCGCAATAGTACCTTGTCCACAGGAATTTCAAAGTAAATACCTTGAAAGAATTAATCGAACTTGATGAGAAAAAGCCGTGTTTGGACTCACCGCTTTTTCTCTATTTATTTTTTACGCCGACAGTAATTTGTTATTGTTTTAAGCCGAGCTTAAGACGAGTTCCGCTTCGTTGACAAAAGTTCACTTCGGGATTCCTAAAAGCACTGTCGAAAACAATTCAAAAAGTTCCCACACTTGTTTTAGTGTATGACATCATTACTCCTCGAGGGTTCCACGCACGCATTTTGAAGACAATACCATCTTGGTAACCACTCTTTAACAAGGTCAATAAAGGATGCACTATGCAAACTGGGCGACTGTCTTTTTACAGGACAAAAAAGCATTAAACGTTTACTTGAATAAACAAATGACCATGAACGCCAAATGTATGTTTTTCTTTCATTTTCTCTGGGCTTAATTTATGTTATTGGCTTGGGAGGCCGGTTCCGCTGCGGTGGAGTTCGTGAACCGCATATGTGTATTAGCTCTTCGCTTATCACCTTGTGACATTTGTTTGTTTGTGCGATGGGGAGAAAGGATACTCGGATTACAGATATGATCATGTGGCTTTCTTAGGCTTCCGCTATTACCACTCAATTGAATACACAAAGCTTGACTGGTTAAAAGCATCGGGTTACCGTAACTTTAAAATCCAGACCTCGGGCCTCCCAAGAATAAATTTCCTCGTTTGTAAGGAAACGAGGGAAGGTTTCACAGTAAGTCAGCGCTAGATAAAAGTACGCGCATGGTTTCTTCCTTATCACAGACTCAGCTTTCCGGCGTGAAGATTTTTGTCTTTGCGTGGGCACAACGGAAAAGGGGACAACTTCCTATGAGCTACGTGGTTCGTTTTGCTTTTTCAATCAATCGCTCGTGATGATCACTCTTATTTTCGAAGCTGGCTTTCTGTATGTTTTTCTTCCGCCCTGTAAAAACATTTTACCTCGCGGTCACACAGCGTCCAACTGTGTAAGCATCAATCGGCTCGATGCTTTTAATTCTTTTCACTCCATTTTGCTTGCATCAAAACCTAAAATAGTAGCTGCTGTTAACATGTGTTATGACATGTGCTTGGTGGATGAACGCTATTCAACGCGTACAATGCATCTTTTGTGATTTAATTGCTTTATTTAAAGAGATGTGAGCCTCAAACAAAAGCGCTGGATACATGTGAATTATGGTGCTTTTGTGTTAAAATGGACGAGACAAATAAATACACTTCGAGAAAACGGCGCGAGATAAAGAAGTGTTGTGGTTTGAACCTCCTGGGGGCTAACCACATTTTCACTGGCTTAGCGCCCATCTTCTGTCGTCGCCGGCGATTTTGACGCCTGATAAAGCGAGCTCTTTCAAACCCCCACGCCCAAGTCACGAAACAGAATTACGCGCACGGGACAAGCGGGCGAGCGATCATTCAAAATGCGCGTGGTTTACATTTGAAAGGCTTCCCACTTCTCGTCTAGTATCAGCCTTTTGTGCAGACAATAAAAAGATTGCTTCTGTTGTATAGCGCTGCTTTCCTTTCTTCTCTGCTTGTTGAGTTTGTAAAGAGAGGGCGAAAGGTTGAACCGTTTCCTTCGCGGCGCCATTAATAGCGCGAAAGCTCTGTGCTCGAACCCAAGACCTTGAACCCTGACAGAAATCATAACGCGTAAGGACGGGAAACCCAATCTTTTTATTGCCCAAATTTCCTTCTTAAGCACCGCTCATTGTGATTTATTGTAAAAATAACACAATAATGGAATATCCTTAACACATCGACCCAAGCCGTATTTTCGAATTCAAACTTACAGTAATCTTTCAATGGGCAAATTAATTGATGCGCACTTCGCTAGTTGTCCGTGCGACGTTCCGCAAAATATATTCCTGTTGTTATCGACGAGGAAACTTTTAACTTACGACTACGAGCGCTTTTAAGTGAACTCAACGTACTTGAATATATTGTGGGTTCTCCTTAATGGTTTTCAATTTCCTCAAAGTGATATGGCGATATTTGAGAAGATGCCCGCATGTAAAACGAGAAACCACTGAATATATTTAACGGAAAATACGAAAACTTGTCGCATGAGAGGTCGCGCTGGCTTGGCTAAAACACTACACGTCTTGGATTCGACGGGAGTTTATTTCCACCCTAAAATTATAGAGTACAGTGAAACCGTGTGCCTTTTCACAGGGAAGGGACAGTGGCGTTCTTCCAACTTAGTCGCTCGTGAAACAGTACTGTACAAGATTACATACGGCAGTACATAAGGTGAAATTACTTAAAACATGAATGCAAAGAAAACATTTGCTTTTTACACTTAATTCTTTCAAAGATACGTGAGAATTTTTTGCGTTAGTATTTTTTGTTTTTATCTTGATACGCTTTGAGCAAAAGCTCGTGTTGTTTTTTTACCGCGTACACAACTGCGCGAATGAATGAACCATTATTCAACGGTGTCTTGCGCCCTCAAGTACGAACCAACTATGATGTTTTGTTGATCGCCGTGGCTAGCTTTATGTTGAAGTGTATTTGAACTACAAAACTACGATATACATATATACGTTATGCTAAATATCTTAATAAAATAAGACTGAGATGCTTTAAAACTGTGGAATTTGCACGGCTTTTGCCAAAGGAGGGAAAAACACGAAGCTTTTCCCCCAAGCTGTTAACTCATAACACACACAAGTCAAAGAATGGCGTAATGTACAAGTACGTTCGATGTGTCTAGAGTCCTACTAGAGAATTTGTTAATGTGGTCAGCATGTGGCTATCATGAAGTCCGTGGGTAAATTCAGTCGCCGATACAGGCGCCATCGACTCGTGCGCCATCCCGGGTCCCGTCATCGCAGCCATTAGAGCAGGGTCGTCCACCTCGAGCTTCACTGGAACGGGAGTGTGGGTAGCGGGCATATGTGCTCCATTCATACATTGAGAAAAGTCGGGTATACCACACTTTTTCACGTCATTCAGCATGGCCTGCTTGTCAGGGTTCAACATCTGCTTGGTTCTGATGTCCACGGTTGATTCCCTGCTTGAAATCACGCAAAGGCAACAATTAAGATGATAAACAAGCGCGTACCCTTTCTACGTAAATGCGCTTCCTGACTAATCCTTGTATTCTTTCAATGGCGCATCACTAAGCTCCCAACATACAGGCATTTCGTGCGAGTATTTCACTCCTAGGTCGATCACAAGTGCAAATTTATTACGGTGAATGATATCTAAGAGCAATGGCTCAATCATACAGCCACGGCTTGGCATTCAGCAGAGCTTGTCAACCAGGTTGTCGATATCAACACAGACTGCTTCGGGCTGGCTGGTTGTTTTTTTAGAACCTTATCAAGAAGAGGGTCAAATCAACTCTCTCGTATCCTCCTCTCTTTGGCTTGGGTATAAATCAACTAGCGAATGCGGAAATCCCATTTCATGTATATTTTTGCGGTCATTTTCCCCTCGCGCACGCGGTTGTGTATATATGTCTGTTTGATGTGTGTTGAAAACGATCCCCCTTCTTTACTAAAATTTAATTTGCATGAAATGAACAGCTAGTTACAGTTTAAGTCGCTAAATCAACTTCCGACCCTCGAGCAGCTCAATAAATTTTCTAATCGAGGCGATACTGAAAGGAAAAATTTCGCCCAAGATTTTACCCACTAGAATTGATTCTTGCACGCACGGGCGAGTTTGCGCTAATATGAGCTGGCTAATTTAGTATTGTATGTCAAAATAAGCTTTACAAAGTGACTGAGTTGAAGGTAAACGTTGGTGAGCTCAAGCCATAAATAGGTGGTCATCTCATGAGCGAAAGACTAACCTTATTTTTGCTTCCGCGGCGCGGTCTCGCTGTCTTCTGTTCTTGAACCAGTTACTAACTTGTGTAGTGGTTAGACCCGTGGCCTCTGCTAGCTCCCGCTTCTCTCGAGGCGATGGGTACGGGTTATGCGAGTACCACTCTCTCAATATGTTCCTCGATTTCTCCTTGAAACAGTAGCTAGTTTCCTCGCCGTCCCAGATCGTCCGCGGGAGAGGAAACTTGCGTCGAACACGATACTTCCCCACCGCTCCAAGCGGCCGGCCGCGAAGTTTCTCAGCTTCGATATAGTGCGCTTTTAACCAGAGGGACTGCAGCTTGGGATGCGAGCTCGGAGAAAATGTGTTGTTTTCCAGTATGCGGTACAGCTCCTGGAAGTTACCCTGGTGAAAGGAAACCAATGCCTTTGCTTTTAGCACGCTCTCGTTCTTCTGGATGGTCTCGCATTCTGGAAGGGACCACAAAAATCTTCCGAGGCGTTCTATATCTCCGCTCTGTTGTAGGACTTCACAGACACACGCGACCTGCTCCGGCGTGAAACTGAAGGTTGGCAGCATATTCTGTTGCTGGGGTGCTGTACAACGCCGTGTACGGTTTATCCTTTCACTTCTTTGTATTGTCTATTTGTCTGAACTTAAGACGGTACTCGCTCTTTATAGCTGCTTGGAATCAAATTGCACACAGTTAAAAAGAAAATGTCACCCACTAGCGCTCAGACTAATTTTCATTCACTGGCGTGACAATGTCATTATTAAATTAAGATTAGAACTTGAACCCTGCTCTATGATTGGCCAATGCTTGCCATCCAGATGGTTTATATTTTTTCAGTAGATGTTAAATCAAACACCATAGAAACAATGTCAATCGCTTTCTTTGCGTCTTCAAAAATTGCCACTTCCGCTGGAACATGGGCCCTTGAGTAGAAAGACTTACCGACAAGCCTCAAACACAATTAGCTCGCTCGTCGTGTTCTGAAGCCATTAGTGGATTTCAAATTAAGCCTGCTGGAAGAGCTTGGCAATTTTGAACTCTGCAACTTCATGGCCAGTGAAATGTTGTGTTTGTAATAGAATACGCGGATCGTGTTTCTTTTCCAAGGCGCTGTTTGTTATGGCAACTTTGCAAAACCGAGGCGCAAAAAAATAGTGAGCGCTGAATTGTTTACATCAAGCTATTACCCAAAAGATGCTAATTTAGAAGGCTAATAATGTTATGAGAGACGGGCGCGAACAAAGGGAGTGTTTATTGATTTTGCGAATTTATCGTTGTCGAAATGTCAGCCAAGCCATCAGCGAAATTCGTGTTAAACAATGGCCCGTCTTCCTCGGCTAATCCAGGTGTTATCCAGATTGTCTCTTCGTCTTCGCTTTTAAAAAACATGTATAGATGTTCGTTTTGTTATGAGAGCACGTTTCAGTTTACGATATAGCTTTTTTTTTTTAATCAGAGTTCATTCGTTGGTTGGGATCCGAATAACCTTCAAGCGATCCAGTCATTATCGAACAGTTGTAATCTACGTTTATAGTATCCATGTTTTGCCCGAGGGAGCTGAAAGAAGGAAGAAACAAAACGGAAACATTCCTTTGAAAAAGGAATGCGAAAAAAATAACCCTTAACTCTCTTAATGACATTCGCTCCGAACGCGTGGAGGTTTTCCTTGTATCCTTGACCAGCTGATGTTTTAAGATGCTATATTTTAATACTGCGCTCGATTTGCTCGATTTACTTCTCACAGTATTCACCAAAGTATTCGTTTTTTTCCAGTATAATTATGGACGTATAAACTTTACTTTGAAAAGATGCAAGGTTTAAGATGGCTCACCCCTCGTAGATAAGAAATCAACTCTTAAACAAAAATTAAGTGAACAGACAAACATTAAAGATGAACGCGTGAACATGTAAAACCTACTGCCTTGTACCGGCTAATTTTCGTAATACTTTAAGCACCGAAAACACAGAATGGCCTGATCGAAATTCAAACAGCCGAACTAAGGCAAATTCACCTTCTATTTGGTTTAATTCAAGGTAGTTTCCATTGAAATAAATAGGCGATTGGCTAGCTCCAGTGGCAAGTTGAACATCAGATATGCTTGTTAAAAAGCAATCTGCCCTAGACATGCCTTGGGTATTGATGAAAAACATTTCGAAACCTTTAAATTATTGCTGTAATGATGCGAGAAATTGAACCCATTCGAAAGTACACAAACGTTCGTGTTTAATTCCACTTGCACATTTTCCTGTTTTGAAAGAGAGCCATAAACCTTTGAAATTTGAGACGTTTTATTCTTACTTGCTAAGTGTGCCCGTCCATTAGAGAAAAAAAAATAAGATGAATAATTTATGAAATATTTGACAGCCCATTAGTGGGCAGGTTGTGACAGTGTGAGCGTGTGCAGGGTATACCTTTCTAACCCGTTTCAATTTCATTTTGTTTTAACTTCTTTGAAAAAAAAATAAACCTCTCTGGTTGTTTTGAAATCGTATACATCCGCCATGAATAACGAAATTCCAAAATTTCCTCTCCATTCAAGATTTACCCGCTATTTTTACATTTTTATTTCCAAACAGTTGCCATCACAATACGGGACTGTGTATAAGGGGATCTTTGTCCTGCACATGGGAAATACAAACAGTTAATTTTAACTCTCGTGTTTACAAGATTCCTACCATAATATAATTATTTTCGACCAAACATCAGGCTTAAAATAATTTGAAACCAGTGGCCAATTCTGCAACGTGCTGCCAGTTTCTTTCTTTTAGGCCCACCCACCAGATTTTTTCCTTTGTCCCATTCATTAAAAACATTTTCTATTCCAATTAAAAAGAAACTTGAAAGATCTTGTCAAGTTATGTCGGTTACTTTTTATTAAAAATGTTTCTGCTTCTCCACTTTCGCACCCATATGATAATATGTTGTTATCCCCTTCTGAATCTATTGTTAGAATCCCTGTTCCTGAAAGGCACGCTTAGAGGTTATCTTCCTTCGAACGCCCAAAGGAAATTCATCTATACGATAGTTATTAGTGTTTTTTCCTTTTGTAGGAAGTCGTTCTAAATGAGATAAGCACACAACGCAGGGTATTATCTTAAAGGAATTACACTTTGATACTAATGCTTGCATGATAAATAAGTATCGCAAACCCAAAGACCTGTATCAACAATTCTTATTCTTTGCTATCGGTTCACTTTACAGACGTCCACACTGTTCGTCGCTTGCGGAAAACGTGTCCGAATTTTTAGATCGCTTTTCTTGCCAGACCCCCTTTCATCAATGCTATGGCTTACTCCGATTATTGCTTGTGATAAAGTTGTAATATTATTTCCCGGCTTGTTACAGCCTGAACGTCTAGTTATTGTCTTCTCTGACGTGTAACGTGAGGCAAAATTCTCGTTTTACATCCACTGCAACAAAATGACACAAGGTCTCCCTTGCGTTTTTTGATACAACCGGATGTTTAGTTTCAAAGGCGCAGGTTGTGTTTTTGAAAAACGTTTCCCTGTTTTGGCGTGGCTTGTGTAGATTTTTATTGCTGGGGGTTGTTTTGGACAAAATATTTTACTCGGGCCATGTAACCTAATCGACTCAGTAGAGGTAGAGAATTTGAATAAAAGCGATAAACCAATAAAACATCCATTCTTTTCTGAATACATGTACATCAGTAAGACATTTCTAACGGCTTCCTTGTTATGCACAGTGATGGAGCTGGTTCCATTTAGAAATTAAATGGCTTCGTTTTCCTTTGCTCTAAAATAGAGAAATTAACCTTCCATCTTAAATTAAGCGCCTCGGGACAACAAAGAACTGAAAATGTGTTACTAGACTATGATTAAACACTGTGAAGCGTCTTAAATTTATACTTAGGTAAAACAGGTTGGAGAGAACAGACTGAGTCGTTTCTTGTCCAAATGGCGGGTGGCCAATTTCTTCCTCGCAGGTGAAACTCAATTAGCTTTTAATGCAATGCGATGGGTTGCTTTTGTTAGTTGCTCAATTGTGGAACTGGTTTTCAACTCAGTGTCGAGAAGGAACTTTGAAGAATCCAAAAACCGTATTGCTTTGAGCAAAGTTTGGATCAAATCTGTTAGTTCTTAACAGCTTTTTACTTCATCTTCGTCTGTAACTTTTTCCTATCATGGGCAATTTCTACGACAAATTCTTCTGAAATTTCTACACCAGAGTGACCCACTCCGATGTTTGGACAAGTTCAAACTTAAAACCAAACTCAGAAATTTTAAAGCGGGCAGCACCAAGTGAAGAACGCACTCCTCGGCAGCAGGTTGCACTGAATTGCTTTGAGAAATTGAAAGTCAGAGGTGAAGCGACATGAGGATTGACTTTTGGAGTGGAAAGTCGGATCACAGATACTGTTGTTCCACAGCAAGACATAAACATTTATTGACGACTTATTCTGATTTGCTTTAGCAGTATTGTGGATCTCTAACAGCGACTTGTTATTGACAAAAGAGCAGTCATTAAAGACTGAGGAGTTGATTATACAAATTGACTTTTTCAATTACGAACGGTTCTTAACATCCAACTTACCAAATGAAAGTTAAACTTGTGTCTTTTGCGAAGGGTCACATGTTACTTTTTATTATTAACGGATAATGTGTGCAATACCATACGCCCGAGAGACTTATTTACGAAGAAGACATTTCTCTCACAATGAGTTTACACCAGCTTTTGTTTCACAAGGCACAGAGGTTATAGTTAGACCCGTTTCATGACTTATATACTATGAGGGGCGTTGAAACTGTGTGGCTTGTGGTTCAAACAAATCTGAAAGGGCTTTCGAGTTGAATGCTTTCAAAAACTTTTGATAAACAGCAACATCTGAGAGTTTTAGAGCCGCGAAGCTATTTCAGTCGAAACTTTTAATTCTTAGCACTACTAAACAATACATTCCAAGCACCTGTTCTTGCTTGATAAGATACTCGGTGTATTTAAATAATCTAATTTACTGCTAATAAACAACATAAAACGTGACCCGGTTGTCCTGGGCGTTGGAAAAAAAAAAAAAAACCTAGTTTCAAATTTGCCCTCGATAGTCATCCTTTTCAGATGGAGGTGAAAACCTGATTGGTGATCGTAACAACCCCACATTTGCCAGCTCTTGTACCCGGGTTTCTAGATGTCTGACAACAATCTTAATGCGATGTTATTTGATCAATCGCGCCACAAAGTCCCATCTCGTTTTCAGTGTCCTAGTTAAAAAGCTAGTGACCAAACAAAGTTGAAAGTAGATTGAAGAACAAACTGCGGGTCGAATCGGAAGTGTAATTCAACCTTTTTATCGACTTTTAAGTTTCTTTAACGACCCTCGTATCTTTTTCCTCTTGTCAATCGATTTTGAAAATCTGATATCCAAATTAGCCGACTCTGAAAACTTGAGAGTTTCTCCCACATTTAAATCAATTTTGATATCGGAAATAAAAATGCTAGGCATTTCCATATTTTTTGTTGTTTTTAATTTTAATCACCGCTTGGTTGTTGGAAATAGGATTTCCTTAAACTCGCCAGACAAGCTTTAGGCTCAGTACATTTTCTCAATCTTGAACGGCTTTTGTAAGTTGTAACATAAATGATATCTTCCGGTAATATTTAAATGGACGCACTTTATTAAGTGCCGTCCTTGGACGCATCGCTCGACACGATTGGGGAGTTTTCTGCGAAAACGCAATTCATTTCTAAATAGGCCTTTAATTAAACGACATCGTGAAAGTTGTCTCATCGATGTTTCAACCTTTAAGCGGTACGAGTCAAAGGAAGTGTAGATAAAGCTCCTCCGCAAAAACTTGTAACCGTTTGATAATTTCAGTGATAATTATGCGATAGCATTTCTGAAAATAATACGAATGCAAGACTTTTTTCGTAAGGTCTTGTCACGAACCGGTGGAACGTCCAACTCGAATTAAGAGGAAAAAAGCTAGCATGATTGTTATTACTCTAACATCACACATGTTTAACATGGATATTTATTCTGCATTTCGCCTGGACCATATGCTACGCCAGGCCGCCCCCGTGTCTGTCAATGCAGCCTTCCTTATAGTATTTCGGGTCGTGATACTATCGATATAAAGTTACGTCGAGATCATCTCAGATGTTATCTCATGTGTGGGCTGCGGAGGCAGGATTTCGTTCATTTCCAGTTTTACCCCTGATAGAAAACTTGCCGTTACTGAATTTGATAGATCACAATCGATATGTTTATTTTAGTGAGTTTGCTTGGTATTTTTTCGATCAGCCCTAAGTGGCTCCACCTCCGATTTCGCTGGTATCTCTCGCAAATCTTACCACCGGGTGAATGTCAAAGATGCAATTAGGTCGGTCTGCGTGTAAACCAAGCAGTGCTTTTGTCTCCACTTGGTTTTATTCGCTCTCAAATACGTTCAAAAACATCACTTTCTTTTCTCTTTGTGTTCCCTGGCGTTGAAAACGTGCTTTTAACAGCAAGTATTGAGTTACACAAAAAGAGCGCATTACTCTTTGATATTTTGTTTCTAGCGAGTCGGTGTATTTTTAAGTTGGAAAAACATACTTCTCTGGATTTGACTCGCGCAAGATTTATTTTAAAAGCGTGTTAACGTTTTCATAATCCTTAATGCTGGTTTACGTCCTTCTGTTCTTTTCTTGTCAAATCCCATAATAAAATGCTTTCTGCTCAACAAGCTTAGGCCTTCGTTAATCCGTTTTTTGACTGCTCTTCAAATTATATATCATAGTTTCATTTTTTGCACTTGTCAATTTACGAAACCAAATTCCAGTTTCCAAATGTCAGTGAAACGTTTTATTACCACAATGTAATCTTCTTAAATTTCAGGGAACTAAGGCGAAAGTGTGGAATTGCATACATAACTTGAGGAAAAAACCAATCTTTTCCTCAAGTTATGAGAAGTTTGTTATGTGCGATGCAATTCATCCATGCACAAGTGAGGAGGGGTATCTGTTAATTTTCTGTTTAAGAATTTCCCCCCAAGACGCACAAAGATAACCTGGCGAATGTGAGTTTAATATAAACTTGATGGCGTGTTATTCTCAAGCATATTTAAAGCGGTCAGAGATATATTTGCCAAAGAAATTGTGATTTGTAAATTACTTTTCTCACAGGCGTTCAAAACAAACGTGTTCTAGATCATGCTTAGTTATGTTGTAAAGTGATAATTTGAGATACATCTAGACGCAATGAAAAGATCGACTCAACATCTGCAGGATATGGGAAGAGTGTAAACTAAAGGTGGAAACAAGAGCATATGTTGAGCAACAAAATCGATATTTTTTCCTCTTGTTGATTGAATAAACAAGAATAGATTTTATTTTATGCGCTTCTTGTGTGCAACTGATGTTTTTAATCGTATCATTCCGGTATATAATGCTATGACATTGTTTCAGAGGTGAAGATTAAAAATTATTTTACCCACGTTGAGAAATTTGTTTACCAAGTTTTGAATTTTTACTCAGGTGTTGTTGTCGGTTGCTCAGTGGCTTCTGTTGCGATGATTTTATGATTCTTTGGTTTCTTTACCTTAAGCTCGCCTACTTGAAAACAAAATGATAGCGAACACCAACTCATTAATTGTAGGTCGAATTTGTACAGGCTCTTCGCACGCTACAATTCCCGCGCAATGGCCACCAGTAATGGTAGCAGTAATTGATTGAAGGCGTCGCAAGAAGGCGTCACAACATCTCACAGACCATGGTCAGTGCTCGGAAAGGTTCCATGAATGGAACCATGAAATGCAATTTTGGTTTTTAAAAGATAATTGATGCTAGGTAATATGTGCAGAGTTCTGAAGGCGACAACAAGTCCCGGTGATGACCGATATAGTCATGAATTGTAAACAGGATATTGGAAAAGGAAGTGTGCAGATCGATGCACTTTTCACAAACGGCCTATCTTTCTTGTTCTTCCATGCTACCTGACTATTCAGATTTTAGTTACGAAAATGGAAGGAAGACAGTACTGAACTCATTTTTAGTCGAGTTTAAAACCCGCAACATGTCCGTATCCCGGTAACATCACCCTTTGACGAAAATTCTTTCACCTGGACCTAAAATATCCCGGTTTTGGTTTCTTCCCACCAAGAGAAAGGTGCTTTTCAATCAGCCTCTGAATTCTGAATCGTTCCCATTGGGCATGAGGTAGCTTAGGTTTTTGGTTTGCGTGGCTAATACATAAGTTTGAACCGTGTAAGGTGATGTTGAGTCAGAAACGAATGACGCAGCTTTTAGCTAACCTAAAATTACCGGAGAAGACTCGAACCTGAAACGGACTTCTCAACTTTAAATTGATGATAACAAGGTGAAAAGAATACCAAGTTCTTACCGTTTGTGATTTTCCGTTTTGGCAAATGATATGATCGGTCGCCTGTAGCTACTAGCTCCTTGTCCTGGCGGGGAGGCTGGCTGTGTGCGTTAAGTCCCTTTGATGCGCCCGTGTCACCTGACAGCTGAAGAACACCCTTCAATCAACGTGTTGGGATTTCAAGGATGGCTCGTGGAATTAATTATGCCACGTACAAAGGTGCGAGTTTAGTCTGATGTTCCTCAACCATTTGGCCTTAAACCTGCGCAGCGTTTGACTATTGGAAAATTATTAAAATTCAGTGTAAAGTGAACAAGTCTGCCGTTTTTGGAGGGGTCGTATATTTCTTTATTAGATTACACGTAAATTTTCAACGCGAAGATCTTGTTTCGACTCACCCATAACAGACTGTATCTGTTTTCGTATCGGGTAGCTCGCACATTAAAGGCAAACTACGGTCTCTAAACGATTTGGACGGCTCAGCATTTATTTTGGTTGGTCCATAAATCGAATAACAATACGGTTAAGTTTTCAAGAAGTGCTAAAAATAGCACAGGAGGGAAGTTAAATAATCGCATGTGATGAGGCGAGCTGGAGGCGTGAACCCACGCAACATTCCAGTTGTAAAAATAAGAACTTGGAAGTGAATTTCCACCATAAAATTGCTTTTCACTTTTCAGCAAGTTCTATTAGGGCCCCGAGTCGTATTTCAAAACACGAAAGACGATTTGACGTGAGCCATGATTTGAAAACATAATGCCCAATGGAAATGAGTCAACGTGGGGTTATCAAATGGCTATCTACAATTTCAAGCGGGACATTGTGTCTCCAATAAAGAAGAAAATCTGTCAGCAAGCCTTTGCAATAAACGTTTGTATCAGTTTATAAATGTCAAATAGCCCTGAAGGGAAATACCACAAAATTTGATACCCTGGAAGAAAAACAGATAAGCGGCCTTTGGGCATGTGATCCGTATGTTTCTTTGGTGGTCGATATTTTCAGATGATAAAGGCCGTATCAGCCCAGAGTATAAGGGATGTATTTACCGCTCGTGGGGATATGATTTTCTTGTACGCTGTTTTACTCCATGGTGATACATATTGTTTGTTTTTTTAGTCTGGGACATAAAATTGGCGTGGATCACATATGTTTATTTTTTTTCTCCTGTTGTTATGTTACTGACCAACGACATTGATCTTCTAAACAAATCGAAAAAGAGAACAAACGATAGATTGGGTGACTTTGAAACTGAGTAGGGTTTTCGCTGTCAGGTCTGTAAAAAGTCTAAAAAATCGACATGTCTAGTCTGAAATTGGTTCAGGATTTCAACAAAGCCGTATGGTACCTACAACCCCTCGAATTAAGCTAAAACATCTAGAATTATAATAATCCCACATACTGAAATGGCTAACACAGTTTCCTTTGTCGATTTTTTGTTATTTGCTTTTGTTCACCTACCTGAAGGAACAAAAAGCTTCACAGTTTCCTGTTGCTCCGTGTGATTCCTTTAAAGAGTTTTGTCGAGTGAGCGCAAATCAAATTAACACACGCATTGTCAAGATATTAACCAGGCATTTCGTGTGCGTAATAAATATTTAACAAGCTAAACGGATTACCTAGTCGTTTTGAAGTAAGAATCAATCGCTCAGGTGTCGTGGACACCTCGTTAGCATTTTTGATTTCATATTTATGGCACGAGATGTTTTTAAAAATTGCCAGAGATCTTAAGTCGTGGTAAACTTTTCCTCTTGACAACCAATAATTTACCATTTAAAATAAATGTCGCGGGACGCAATGACCCGAAACAATTTAATAATGTCTGGGTCCGGATTTAACACAAAAAAGAAAGTTGGCTTCCAACGCTTATATGTCTAAAACGCTCTGATTGATTCCATGTTTGAACACGAAATTTTAACCCATTTACTCTCCTGTGAGCTAAATTCAAAACAGCGTAAAAAGGCTAAATTTATTGTGCATAAAACAAACAGGGCAGCATGAGAATACTGTTCAGTTAGCTTTCTCTTGAATTTTCGGATACTAGGGTTTTATTCACGAACTTTTAAAAAAGTTAACACCAATACCGGTACAGCTTAGTAAAGAGTACTACATGAAAGTGCTGCTCAATAGCTTTCATTTGAATTATGGGCACACACTAGGGTTTTATCCAAAGGCTTTAACGCTATATTCACAAGCTTAAAAGTTAGCACCAATAAGAACAGTGTAATAAACAGAACTACATGAAAGTACTGTTCCATAGCTTTCAATTGAGTAGTCACACTGGGGTTCCACACACAGGCTAAGACGACAGAACCTGATTAATAGTTAGAAGGTGCGACTGTAGGAGTGAAAACCGTGGTAATACAATTTTCGGTGGCGTTATTTGTCCGACCGTTCGTGCCAAACCCAACCCTGTACGGATACACTCACTATACGAAGCGTGTTGGCTCGCAAAACTTAGTCAATTTAATTCACATTCCAAAACTAAAGGCTTTGAAAAAATAAAATGGTGGTGTATGTATATATATATATATAT
>Ga0126338_10000077_pt1 | contig 32598 bp, 20 predicted proteins | sample OrbCmetagenome_2_FD_92529 | JGI IMG/M metagenome (GOLD analysis project Ga0126338, IMG submission 92529) | Coral microbial communities from Petempiche,Puerto Morelos, Mexico - Orbicella C C metagenome | ecosystem: Host-associated > Invertebrates > Cnidaria > Coral | place: Petempiche,Puerto... | reverse complement strand
TTACTAATAGTCCTCTAGTAGCGTAGCCAATTAAAATGCAGGATTTACATTAGTCCACTAGTTGGGTGATACTAACACTAAATAACAATGTTGTCGCAACTTACAAAGCGATCACTTCTTGTGCTAGTCAGCGGTTTTCCAGACCGCCAGGCGCAGTAACTTTGGCGGTAAAGGCCGGGTTATTTTCGCGCAAATTTTGGCAGCTATTTTTTTTTTTTTGGTTTTTATTTCTTTCAGACGGGCGATTGCAGATTACCCCCAAAGGTTAACGCATCTCCATTTAAGAGTTCTTTTACTGAACGAGCTGCTCAAAAATAGATACCACTGTTATTCAGTGAGAAGCAAACAAGTTGTAGGACGTAACCCAAACACGGTTTTGTTCTAAAGACATGAAAACTCCACCGACGCCCTCGTTCCCTGAAAAAAGCAGATGGCAAAGAAACGAACCATAATTTCAAACAAAGGCAAAGAATAATTGTTTGGCTCAACGAAATTTCCGAAGATTTCAGAAGATATTCGCTATTAAGGCTTTTCTCAAGGCTGGAAATTCTGGTAAAAAAAAAAAAAAAAAGGTTTACATAGAGGAACCAATGTGACTGCCATGATCAAGTTTTATCAACATGAAATGGTCGTCAATGCCACCTTGGAGGTGTAAGGGATCGTTGCAGGAATCGAGACCCCATTTTCCTGTTGCAGCAACCAGATGCTTGCGAGGGCCACATTTAACCTTGAATGTTGAGCTGCATGTAAGCTGCCCACGCACATTCACTAGAAATGACGTTACGGCCAACGGAACTAAAAGGTGAACATCGTGTTGCTGTCGATTCTGTTAACTCTAATAATTTTTAAATTCAGATACATTCATCAAAAAACTAGGAAGTAATTCACTTTTTCACAGCACAAGAAGCAAACGGACGGGTGGCGAATGGTAACTGCGAGACTTTGCGAGACGGCGAGACAAGCATTTTCTCTGCGAGCCAGAGATATTTTGACTTTTTAGATTGCGAGACCGAGACATCAAAGTGTTTTGAATGCGAGCGCGAAACGTTCAGACTCTTAAAATTCGAGTCCCAGATTTAGTCGAGAACTAGAATGAGCTTGTACAGCCTTTTATCCAGCTTCTTCGAAATGGCTGGAAATAGAAATTCGATTTTTCTGGCGCCAAAACGGACGTTCCAGTAGCTTTTGTAGCTTTTTGTGGAATTCAGACGATTTAAGAGAAGTAAGGATTAACTTTGCGTCATTGAAATTCAATATCAAGTGACGAGAAGACGTCCTTTATAAAAACAGATAAACGAATCGGAACTTCGAGACCCTTAGCTTTGCGGAAAATCGAGACTCCGAGACAGCTTCGTATAAAAATCGAGACTGCGAGACGCACGAGACCGCTAAAAAAACGAGACTGCGAGACCCGTGAAATTCGACTAAAATTTTGCGAGACCATGCAAGAGTTTTGGAGGGACCATTAGCCAACCCTAAACGCCATGAGTGACAGAAGTGAATATACAGTTCCCTTTGTTTCAAAAGCGCTGATTGCTCAGACGTGTTGATGAATCAAGTTTGCAGGTGATCCGTATTTTGTAGTTTGTTATTCAGAAATATAACGATCTATTTATACTAAGCAAGGCATAGGAGTAGTCCACACAAGTCCTTTTTTAAAGAAAAAGGCGGAAATCGGTAATTCTTGTTTGGATTCAATAGTTTACGAGTTTGCACCATTACAGTTTTCTAAGGTAGCTGAAGTCGCAAGACAAAACTTTGCTCTACAATTGCAACTGAACACTCTTCACCGCGTGATAATTAACGCCGACAATGTTAGAAGCAAAACGGTAATTAGAGGAGTCTCTATTCACTACAGAGAAATTAAAAAACTCTTCAAAGTAGCAGAAGTGACTCCATAATGTCCGGTTAAAAGCGACAAGATAGTTTTTTTGTGTCTTTTCAACACGCTCAATTCAAGACGCGGTTGTAAGAATTTTCAAAAGAATACTGAGAGCGGAATATCAAGGTACTTTTCAAGGTACTTTTTTAACTCCATAAACGTAACTTACTCGGTTTAAAAAACACAAATACCTTTGCTTCGAGGGTTCAAAGACCATGAAGAACTAACCTCCACCGATTTATTCAAATTTAGGTCTAATTAAACCTTTGAAAAAACGCCTGCAAGAATAAAAGGTGGAAATGAAAAAAAAGTCTATTCTTTTATAGATTCGTCCAGCGATTATCCGGTGCATGTTTGAACTACTCAATCGTGTTTTGGTCTTGCCGCATTGTGAACAGATGAAGCTCTTTCAAAATATATTTGCCAACCATGAGTGAACAATTTTGATTCAAATAAACTTCTTTTTGAGCTGATAACGGATCAAAAGGGTGTTAGTTCATCTTTCGTCACATCCCATCTGGTCAGTGAATTTCAAGGAAACGAGCTTCCTTTGACGCACAGTATTTATTTCCATTTCGATATCAAAACATGAATTTTTAGCCCAATTAACTACAAAGCAGTCGTCGTTTGGTGGTAAACACTCGATATTTGGGTAATGTTAAGTCGTTCCTTGCCTGATGATAGTTTTTACGGTGCTCTTAGGTCTCAGCACATTACTGGGCTTCGTTGGAAATCTTCTCGTTTTACTCGTGGTTATTTTGTATCGCGACTTTCGACACATGCGCTACTTTCTGTTAGCCAGTTTGGCGCTTTCGGATTGGATTGTCGCAACACTGGTAGCAGGCAGCCGCACTATGGCCATCGCTGCAGAGAAATGGACCTTTGGTACCACTTGGTGCCATGGTGCTGCCTTCATCATCCGAGTACTTCACCACAGTACCTGTTTCCATCTGTGCGCTGTGTCGCATGAGCGGTACGACGCCATCGTTAGAAGGCCGCTCAACTACAGTAGCCGCATTACAAAGAAAAGAGCCTCGATCGTGGTCATACTGCTGAGGATTTTACCAGTCCTTATCTCTCTCGCCCCATTCCTCGGATGGGGAGATTTCGTCTACAATCCGGACATTTTCACATGCGAGCAGAAGTGGGACGGCCAAACGGCAATTCCGATGTCAATCGTCACATTTCTTGTGCCAATTGGAGTGATCTTCATTCTAAACTACCAAGTGCTTAAAGTTGTCCATCGGCTTCAACGCAGTGCTGAAATAATCAATAAAGGCGTTTCCGAGCCCGAGAGCGACGGGCCGAATTCAAAAACGCAAGATTCTCGGAACCAACAGCAATGCTTCAGAGATGACGTGAATCCAAAGCAACACGATGGGCAAGAAAAACATCAAAATGGATCGCAAAAAGTGGTGACGACGTCTCCTCAGTTGCTAAGTGTGATTGTGCGTAACATGCTGTCAAGCCACAGAAACGAAGGTGAAGAAAACCCTGCATACCAGCCAGAACCTGATGACTACGCAAGTTATAAGAATGAGGTCGTTTGTGAGAGAAGAAATGTACGTGCAGCCAAATGTCTAACAGTGCGTCCTGTCGACACAAGAGAGGACGGCCCAAACCAGATTAACAATAATAAAGGAAAACGTGGTTACAAAGGGAAGAGGTTTCTTGTTCACCTGGAAAAACGATGCACTCTACCGCAAGAAGTGGAACAAGATCAAGAAGAGATGAAAGGTAAAATGGATAGCCAGATCCATCTAACGGAAGCCAATCATCAGAGACGGCACGCAACTCTTGAAGATGGTAGTGGTTCACCAAAGAGTGTTTGTGAGGCCCCAAGGCAGAAAGAAACAAAGGGGCAAAAGGGCTCCATCAAGCAACCATCTTCAGACGATATCACCGCAGAGAATAGCCATTATAATAAATTGGAAAATGCCAGTGGTACCAAGGGAGAGAGTTCATCTCGAGTGAATGATCAGAAGCAACATCCAGGAAGAAAACTGAAAATCATTCCACTCACAGCCTACGAACAAGCCCTTACTGAAGCACGAACATGTCGGATGAATTCCGGCAAAGAGAAGCACCTCATATCTTCCAGCTCTCATGGAACATCTCAGAATAACCTCTCAGAAAATCTTAAATATCAAATCGCCGAGAGCCTTGCTCCAGCTGCCACTTTACAGCTCAATGCAAGTCATGCACACAAACGGAGGAGACCTCCAGGAAGAACGCAAATGCGACTCTCCAAGTTGCTCATAGAAGGCAAGGCTGCTAGAGATGTCGTGATCATAATCAGTGCATTCGTTCTTTGTTACCTGCCATTGTGGATCATGGCGATGTATCGTGCCGCAGGAGGCACTGTTGCTGTAGAGGCGATCTTATCTACCCACTGGCTGTACTCTCTGAGCACGGTTTGCAATCCTATTATTTACTCCGTTCGTAAAAGGGAGTTCAGGAAAACACTCAGAAAAATGCTGAAACTGTAAAATCGCTGAACTCCCTTGACGTTCGATGTTAGTCCTTTCTTAAGCTTTGGAGTCTGAACTCCGTTCGCTACAGTTTGCCTTAAGTTTAATCAACTCTTAAGTTGTGATTTCTCTGTAGTTTAAAGTCGTTCAAAAGTACAAATGATTTCTATTCCAACTTCTGTAAATATTCAAGGCAGAATCGATATTCTGAAACGAAATGAACTTTTGAAGCTTCTAAAAGACTAGACGTTATTTCAAGAATAACTGACAATCGGCCAGTTCTGATGTGGCTATTTGATTCACTTGCTAAAGAAGAACTGCCCAGCTCAAATGCATTTGGACACAACAGACACAACATCTGCCGTTTCTGTCCAACTAACGAGTTTGGCAGTCACGCATTGAATTTTATACTTCTCTAATAGACTTTTTTTTAACAGCTTTGTTCCTGACAACACAAACAAAAAATTTCGATGAAGCTAAATATTTTAGAAATATGTTTCGTCTGCTTATGCTACTCAAAACCCTTTCGTGCTCTGATATCTACGTGTAATTAGTTCATTCAAAGTTAATATAATCTTTTTTTTCCTGGTGCTTTCAGTAAAATGTAAAATAAAATTCATATTATGAGCCTTGGGATTGTTTTATTTCAAAGCTATTTTTATGAATAGATATGTAAATAAAGTATTTACTCACGTAACAGCTGCGTGTAAGCTGCCTGGGATAATCAGTTGAGTAAAGCGCGACGAAAGTTTGGTGACCAGGTTTTGTTGTGTTGTTGTCACGGGCAACTGGCTCCTTTTCCAGTGGCGACTTGTCGGCCTTTGACGTCGTTGGCTGCAAAGCGCGCGAGATTACTAGAAACGACATTGTTACCATTGCAAACGAGGAAAGTAACCCGTGGCAACACCGTCATATTAAGTCCAAAACTTTGTCAGCAAAGCTCCGTCGCGCAATACTCAACTGATTATCGTAGTACCTTCAGAATCTTGGCATTTGCTGGGTCTGTAAACATTAGTTTTTCGTCAAAAGTGCTTGGGCAGGTTCTGTAAAAGACAAGAGAGTATACAATCATTGACATGTAGCAAGATAGCTCCTACAATACCTTGAGTGCTAATTGTGAGAATATGGATGTGCATCATGACACAATAAATTGGTCCCAGCTGATGTTTTCTCTATTCTCATAACCTGTCTAGTGACAATCCAAGGAGAAAGTACATGTTGATAAATTCTTACTTCGTGGTAGGTATAGTGATATATAATGTCATGTGGTGGGCACGGGAACAAGCAGTTGGTAATCACCCCATGGCATAAAAGCGGAACGGGTACTGAAGTGCTGACACAGTTAAGCCCCACCTTCTCTTAACCCTAGAACTACAACATACTTTGCATCCTTTTATGAAAGAAAAAACTCTCACTTTGACTTGGCTAGCAGAGCCTGAACAAGTTCCTGAATTTGTAGGTCATCTTCAAAATCTCCAGTGTAGAACTGCTCCTGCTCCCAGAACGGTGCCGCCTTTGTAATGGCTCTCAGCACCACAGTGTAGGCAAAGTAAAGATTCTTCAACCACGTTGGACCTGCCATTATTTTAAGGACCAAAAGAAATGTGTAAGATGAACTCTACAATAGCTCGAACTGATAGGACCTTACATTTACAGTACGGGGTCACTAATACGAGCTAAGCACGGGTTACGTAGAATTTGACAAACTAAGCCAATAAAATTTCTAAATCCTACGATCCACGCAATAATCAGAAAGGTAAAAGAAAACAAAAAACAAAAACAAAACAAGAAAATAATGTAACCAACATATCCAGCAGAAGGTCTCAGACTACATGTAGATGCTTGTGATCCATTGGATCCCATTTTATCAATTGTGACTACATATTAAAAATCTCTTGAACGTGACTTTTTCAGTTACAGTCCAGCCTTCCTCTGGCACAAAACTACGTGCAATTTGGTTATCCATATGATTGTGCTAAAGACTGCAGCAGCGTCACACACAGTAGATACTGACAAATTAATGTTTTCAGCAGGATGGCAACTGGTTTTCACACGTGGGCAAAACTGTAATTATTAAAACTGAACTTCTTTGTGAGAAAAACTTTCCGCTAGATGGCAAACCAGCCGGGCAAAATTCTCCTCATAGGTGGTCAATTTGCCCGGTACCCGGCCCTTAATGAAAAATCCCTGACATGCATATGAAAACATCATTTTATTTAAAAATACCTTCATCATTTGTGGTTTCAGGATCAAACCTTCTTCTGAACTCTTCAAAGTTCAAACCCCATCTTGGTTTCGTCAAACCATTACCTAACAAAACAGTTCTCTTCGTTCAATACAACTAAACAGAATGATTTTGACCTAGCTTACCCTTGGTACAAAGCAGTGGTGGGACAACAGTATGATACGTGTTACAAGGACGATTTTTATTTATGGCGAAGATCTCACTTATGGTAGTTCAAAAGGACAGAAATTAAATATATTACATTCTAATCCAAAAATACTTGAGCAAGAAAGCAGTTCATAATTTGTTGATCTTCTTTCAGGAAATTTAAAGAATGTCACAAAGACCTTATCTTGAGAGATTTAGCACTCGTCAGGCCTTAGTTCTTACCTTTAAAGAGGTACAGTGCCGACAGATGAATGTTGATGCTAGCATGGAGTCCGGACATCATGCGATAGAACACTCGCTTCTCAAGACACATTTCTAGAAAAGGAATCATCCACTTCTATTCAAATTACAGTGCTGTAAACATAACCGGGCAGCTGACAGAGCAGTCTGGCAGGCACATGTATTCCTTTGTAAATCGCCAGCGATAATATTTGCAGTTTTCACAAATTTTCCCTGACTAGAGGAAACTCTTAAACAACGTACGTATCTCTCTTATTGCTCTCTGATGGACTCGTATCTAGGCAGAAACCTACTTCTCAAACTCATTAATAATTCATCAAGCTTAAACAAAGGAAATCATGACCGTGACAGTGTTTGGATATCTGATCTTAATTAACATAGATTTTTTACGATTCTATTTGTCCGTTTTCTCCATTGTTTTAGTTTCGATTGACAACATATATCAAACACTCAAGACAGTGTTTGACCACATTTCCAAACACCTCGACCTTTGTCAAAAATACTCCGCTGCGTGTCATATTTTCAACTCTCTTCTCGGTGACAGTTTGGAAATGTGGTCAAACACGATCTTTAGTGTTTGATATATTACTTCAAGTCTTAAAAAAAAAACACTGAAATTACAGTATTACATGTAAATTATTAAATTCATTAACAGCTAAAACCAAAAATTGAAACATCAAAAGAATATTGAATAGTCATGCATGATATACAGTGAAAGCCCATCTTACACCTGTACTACTGAAAAGCTGTATAGATTAAACTGGACTTACTGTTAACATTTTTTGATGTTACCACTGCATAGGTCTTGCCATAGGGGGATGTAGGTCTAAAAGAACAGAAAACCGTTATTAGAAATAGTGCCAACAAAATGACAGCTGTATATGCAACGACAAAAAATAATCAATAACTATTAAATTTCTCTCTAGCGAAAAAAAGATCTGAAATGACCTACTTGAAGCAATTTTCCTTATAAATATTATTCCATATTCTGTGAGCAGAGAAGCCTGCATATCCAGTGAATTTTTCAGGGTTCCGCAACAGGTCCACATACTCCATTCCAGAGGATGACTCATCTGCAAATTAAAACAGATTAACAATGGTATAAAAAAAAGTAATGCAATGACGTACAGGTTTGATAACAGAATTTGTAGTTATGTGAATAGTGAGATAATGACCTCCAAGCAAATACAATAATTTTCTCTAGGAAGGCATGTCACATCTTAAAACTGATCTGATCTAATCTGAAGCCTATCTACTTCATTTTGGACGCCACAGACAAAACTCCTCCAATCCCCTCTGTCACTGACCACATGCTCCATCTGCATCCAGAAATAGCCCTTTGATTGGGTAGTTAAGATGCGCTCTCCCTCCATGTCTGTCATTCTCTACATGGGTAACACTACTGGATAGGACAGTACCACTCACCATCTAATTCGCAGAAGTTATCTTCAGCATCATCGTGAGCATGCCACGCTTCAAATGCTTGTTTATCTTCGTCGCTGCAGAAAAAGAAACACATTTACCAAATGAATCAGTTCTGACACAAAGATCATGTGCACACACTGGGAATGAGACCTACATGTATTGTAATAAAATTACCATATTTCTCTATTTAGTGCTCTCCCTCTGCTACATGTAAGCTGAAACCCAACCCCCCACCACACCTCAGGCTCAATGTGAATGTGTGGTTTGTGTCATAGGTATAAAAATGTTACAAATGGTAAACCTTAATTAATGTTCTAGGCAGGCCAAGGTCTAATAATGCAACAGTAACACTAAAATCCTACAATAGTATTGTCCAAATTTCTCATCACAGTACATGTATATACAATACCAAATATACAATATCAAGCAAACAGGTGACAAGAATAACGAAAATCATCAACAAAGTAATAATTATTGTCTTGATGTACCACCAAATTCTCAGAACTGAAACTGTAAGGCTGTCAGGAAGAAGAATTAACATTTTAAAAATGAAATATAAAAAAAAAATTAATTACAATATTTAGAGAAGAAGCCACACCAGCCTCAGGCGGTTTTCATGCAGGTCCTCTATCCTGGTTGAATTGGAATTTGGAGATGTTGGTTTTTGTGGGGGAAGGAAAACTGGAGAACTCAGAGAAAAATCCCGGAGCAAGGCGAGAACCAACAACAAACTCAACCCACATATGGCACCGGGCTGGAATTGAACCTCGGCGACATTGGTGAGAGGTGAAAACTCTCACCACTGCATCAACCCTCCTCCCCCTTTCTCCATTTTAAACATGGGACTGAATTGAACTTAAGTTGTGGAAGGTTTGTTACCTTATGGTGTTATCAATTTCACTCAGAACATCTTCACTGTCTGGTGACTGACAAGTTTCACCCTTTCTTTCCTGAAGAGATTAGAAGCACAGCAAGTATAATAGGTTAATGTATTGAATATAAAAATTCGTAAAAAGCAATAAACCACTTATTTCTACTAGTTCAACAGCAGGTAAACCACATAAGGGTGTTTTCTTCTTGTGTTCATCTAACATCCTGTGCTGCACATGATTGACAGTGCTGACAAACCATGGAAACATGTGATGTATTGTTTTTGCAATTATTATCATAAAGTAATTGCAAAATTAGTATCCATGGACAGATTGAGCAAATTATAAATAATTATCACCTTTTGGGTAACATCTGTAATTGTTCCCTTTTCACCCATTATATCTTCATGTCTAATAATAGCAGCTTTAACTAAAAACGTGAACTTTTTTATTCAAATACATAGTTCAAATTACTATTAATTATTTCATACTACAAGTACATGTAGTATTTTATCAATCATATTGGCAAAGTGCCTTTTTCAATCTACATGACTTTTCGGCCAGGAATGTTTGAACATGGTTCAACTCCAAAAGAATTCCAAATGAATATTAAAAAAACATTCACTAGGTTTAACAGAAAACTCAAGACCAAGTGTACAAGAAGGTTCCTTTGCACATCTAAATCTGCCAGTATTTAAACTGGTTAAGTAGCCTAATGCATGTGTTTATAGAAAAAAACTCTTTTTTACAGTCTGATCTAGTACTTTAGTGTACTAAAAATATTACAATGTTTTAGGAAAAATAGGTCTTTTATAATCAGGACTTATATTTTAAATTACCTCACTATCTGATTGCATTTTATGCATGCCACCCTTATGGTTACCACTCCTATTCGGTTGCTGTCGCCCCTGTTACAAATTAGATTACAGTTTATTTAAAGCCAACACCAGCTTGAATAAGTAACTAATGAGTATATAGCAGGATAAGATAAAATGCAAAATAATTTACACATGATCTAAATTACCTCAGAATCCGCTTTTAGAGCAGTTTTCATTTGAGTTATACAACCAAACCCAAAGTTATCACTCTGACCAATCACAAAGGACACAGACCACACAATGAACAAATCAACCAAATTAAAGCTCAAAGCAATGACATATAGCCAAATGCAAAATGTAGGAAAAGGAATACAGTCAAGTGGTTTTACTTGTGCTGTCATAGGATGACAAAGTGGTATGTTGAGTTTTAAGGAATTATTTTCGACACTTATCACGTCAAAACCTCTTTTAATCATTGTAGAGTGGTTTTCAATTGAGTGTCAGAGGTAATCATGCAATTACATGTACATTGATTTTGATTTTGGTTTAACCACAATTTGAGATTCGGTGAGCAGTCTTGCTAATTGGTAAGTAATTGGTTTGGTTTAAAGGTGTTACGACCCTCAGTTGAAAATTGCTCTAAAATTATCATCTATCACGTGATCAGATAGATGATCAGATGTACATGTTGAACACATTTCTACACAGTGATGAATCAATGAAATAATTGAAACAAAATGGTGTGCTATTGACTACTGTACAGTAGCTGTCACAACTGATACTTTTTCATATAATTATTGTATTTATTGATTTGGTTCACCATCTTGGCCACTGCTCAGCTCTGAAATAGTCTCAATAAAAATTACTGGTAAAAAAAACAAATCCTAAGGGAGCATACCTCAGCTTTTATGCCTTCTGGAAGTTCATCCTGAAAAATGGGATAAACAAAAACATTGAGAATTATACATGTACATGAACATCTATCGAGCCAAACAGTTACAAGATTCTATCCCTTGCAAAATAGGTGGCAAGGACTGTCAAACAAATTGTACAGCTCTTGTTATTTATACAGCCCTGGTGTTTGGTCTACTTTACAAGTACTACAATTTCTGCATTACATAAATACATACATGCACAATGTATATACAGTGACTTTTAATTAAGACATTGAATGAAATATCTGATATAGCCGGTGTACATCTGCCCCTTCCCAGGTAAAAAAGTACTTATTAGTTTTTCTGAAACCCTTGCCAGAAAACGTGTTTTAATTTTAGTAATAACATTCCAAAAGTTTTTTTCCATTAATTTTGCAGTCATTTTATTTCCTTCTTAGATGCTTCTTTCAGCATGTATATTAACTATTAGTATCAGTGACCCAACTAGCGGACTAATGCAAGTCCTGCATTTTAATTGGCTATGCTACTAGAGGACTATCAGTAATGGTCCTCGAGCAGTGAAATTGGCGCAATTGAGTGGGACCCTTTCTTTCATTTTATTCCCAAACAAATATTTCTTCAACTTGCATTTGCTAACTTGATTATTGCCTTTTCTGTCCGACTAGTTGGGTGATACTAAAACAATTAGACCCTTTGCCCTCAAGGGCCACGGGTCAATAGCCCATTTGGCTTCGCCTCATGGACTATTGACCCGTAGCTCGCAGCCCCTAGCCCTTGAGGGGCTATGGACCGTCTTATTATTAAGTATACACATGTATTACACTGCGGGCTTGTTAACTTGGTTACTCAGCCAAATGGCTGCAAATTACATGATAATGACTTATGTATCATGATCACAAACCTCTTTACAAGGAGCCACAGAACAGTCTCTGAGTGCACAAGCACCATCATCTGGCCAAAATGGGCATGGTCTGTTCAAATTTACCTGATAGTGAAGAATATATGAATTAATTGCCCAAGGATTGTCAAAGTCCAAAACTTATTAAGTTTCCGAAATCCCAACCATTCAGCCAAAAATTCTGGAAATTATAGGATGAATCAAAACGTCCAGAACAGAAATTATAATTTGGTAAGAAATTTTCGAAAAATTTGGCTGTAGCTCCCAAGGTTGTCCTCTTTTTGGGAAATTGTGCAAAAATTGTACCACTTGCCACAATTACTTACAGAAATGTAAACAAGAAAATTTGATTGAATAGGAAGCAGCCCTTGTTATGGCCTTGGACATAGCATGTGACAAGGTTGCAACATGTAAATCAGCTCCAACATGAGGCAGTATTGTAAACAATCATTTTACGGCATTGAGCAACACTACAGTTGTATTGTCATGGCTGCAGATGTACAATCACATATTCACATACCCTGAAGAATTTGAAGAAGTTCTTTTTAACCAGTTCACTTATCACAGGATGAATCTCCTTGTTTATCTGATCAACTGTCTCCACATCACAACAACATTCTTCAGGTTTTCCTGATAACTAATCAACATAACAAACAAACATCACATTGCCAGTATAAAACAAAACATTACAACATGTACATTAATTACTTGCAAAAAATTTTAGACAATTTTAATTTTGGACAAAAAAGTGTCCGAAACTAAAACTATGCAAAATTTTTAGGGGTCCAAAATTTTACATGTCTGAAATATTTACAGCACAGTGTGCAGCTTTTAAGTAGCTCCAAAGTTCTTAGTTTCCTTTACGGAGTGAACTCTAGTTGAGACACCGCTTAAGATACGTTATGGCATCTGATGATAGAATTTCTGTTATTTTCCTGTCGCTCTATGTGTAAAACCTCAAGGGTGCATTTAAAACTTTAATTTTCACAGATGTTGTTTCAGTCTTACTCGTGTTTTGTAGGCGAAAATTTATTTTCATAATTCAGCTATGTTTCAGCAAAGTGTCCGAAATTTTGGTCTGAAATTTGTCCTAAATAAGACAAAAAGTATCCCAAAATTAAATGTCCAAGACTTTAACATCCGAATTTTTTTGCAAGTGATGTAGTTTATGTACAATCACGGATAAAAGAAGACAACACCACATGTAAGCTGGCTCATTAACAAGCACAAGATGGCCTTTCTTGCCTTTGTACCTTCACAGTCTTTGTTAATGCCAGCTCATTACAAACTCCCTTTCAGCCAGCAAAATTAGCCAGAATCGCATCCTCAAATAGGAATGACTAATGACTTAGCTTCCTGCTTCCAAATAGCATTTGCTACCAAATAAATACTCCAACCCCTCAAAAAAAAAAAAAACCACTCCATTTTTAGTATTAATACTGTAAATATGTACGGTTGATCTCTGTACACCAAAGAGCAGGGCTGTACTTCAACTTTTGATTTTGAGTGACTGAAAAAACTCACTCTTCTCATATAAGCTTAGGCACTTTGCACCCAGGATTTCATTGTTAGGAACCTTTGGGCTACTTGAAATTTTTCTTACACCACAGTCTTGAAGAGCAAGAGCTGATTATCAATATTATGGAAGTGTATGCAAATAGATGAAGAGAGTAATATATAAATTCTGTTTTCTGTCACTGTCTCACATACAAAGTTCTCTCTGCTGAAGTGAGGGCTGTAGAACCTTCTGATGTATACAAGGATTAAAATTTATTTCAGTGTTATATGAAAGGTCGGCACAATTACAGAATTGCTTTAAAGAAATTTATATCATGTGCATATCACACCACCTATTTTCAACCTCATTTGCCACAAATGCTATAATCCAGTGAACAATATATGCCTGATACAACAACTTGGGTGTGACCTTCCATAACTATGTGATTGACAACTTCTTTTTATACTGGCTTTAGGAACTGAAAAAAAACTTATATCTGCAAAGGACGTTCTGATGAGAGAATGTGATACAAACTTAATTCAGTGTGATTCAATTTTTCTTCTAAAATTTCATGATAACAATTAGATTAATTTGAAATAATTGTTTTACCTACTCCTTCTGAACTTAGTTTGGCATCTGTATTGAAACCCAGATACTTATGTATCTAACAGGAAATGAATCATGTATTGAGGAACATACAACAAGAGAGTAAAAATAAGATTTGCCAATGTAAAACTCAAGCTTATAATTTTTATGCTACTAAACGTCTGGACCGCGCCTGAATGAGTGGTCTTTGTAGCTTGGTAAAGTCAGTCAACAATTTGCATGCAAAAATGCACCAACTGTTAAGAGCCACGAGAAATAAATTTGTACAGGAGAAAAGTACTCTTTGTCTCTCTTAAGCCTAATAAGAAACAAAACCAAAAGGGGTCTAGTTCTGTGACAATAAAATACGAAGTTTTATTCAAGCTTGTTGCATGCACAAAATAATAATATTGGCGTACATGCATTACGCTAAAGCTTGCAAACATTTAATGATTATTAATTTTACAGTAACACGTAACGATATCGATGTCTCTAATTTAAGTCAAAAAAACAGGCTTTAAAATATATCTGACATTTGTAGCCCTTGTTTATTCAGTGGTGGTTGTCAAATTCAACAGTAAGCTCAGCGATCGTGTCAAAAGCCTTCCCAATTCACTCCCAGGGAAACCACCACACAGAAAAAAAATAACACAAATATTGGCTTTAATGTAACTTATGAATTTTTCGCCATCACTCGCTAGATAATTTGAAAAGCTACAGAAATCAAGTCATTTCAATCGACATTGTTAACACATCGACCTTCCGTCCAAGAAGTAAATTCTAAAAAAACAGTCTGCGAATAAGCTAAAGTCATTACTTCAACCAGACCAGCTGCTTACGGGTGGAACGATTCAGCGATCACAACAAAAGTAACCTGAACGTCAGGAAGGCAAACAGAACTTACCGCACAAAAACATGGGTCGGTCGACGATTCAAACGATCCAGGTGCTGCAAAGTACACCAACAGCCAAAACCTCAATAGAAAATACCTATTCATCGTAGGAGAATTCCGCGGCACAAACATAACTTACATTTTGTCGAGTTAGGAAGTTTTCGAAGGTTCCCGGTTCAGATGGCGCATGCGCCACTGGAGTTCGCCGCGATACAAAATGTGGCCGATGCGGATTGGCTCACAAGAAGGTAATCTGATGAACCAGGTGCTAAGATGTGCAAATATGCTGCATAAACAGACCATACCACCCACATCTTATAAACTTGTGCACTGAATGAATTTATCTTACACCTCACAAGCGAAGCAATCTTAACTCGATCTGCTGCAGTTCACCTCCTTCATCCCATGCGCGCGATACCTCCAGCCCTCACAGGGTCAGGGGCAATTCAGTGTAATTCCAGTGTAAATCTGTAAGTATCTGTAACTTAGACATATTTACTTCTCATTCATGCTCCCTAGATACCATAATAATAAAAAATTCAAACCCAGAGAAGTATGTTTTTACATGCACAAAATTCTCGCTATGGAATAGTATTAAATTGTTATGCCATGCATCACGGTTGTATAATTTCTATGTAATTTTCCGCCGCAGGTCCTTCAGCTATAAAGTCGCTGGATTTGTTAAACGACTTATAAATCTAACTTAATGTAGAATACGGAACTTGTCGCACTCAGGACTCTTTTAATACGCGATGAAATAAAATGGGAGTTTTCTACATGTACAGTGGCTACAAACGAGAAAATCACTGATCAAAATAAGATAAAATAAAGATAGGGAGGCGGGGGGGGGGTAAGATATAGGCTGGGTAGGAAATCGCACAACAGAGATGTGCGAAGTACGAACACGTCATCGAAGAGGAGGTGAGAATCGGTAAAAAAAAAAAAAACCTCGCAGATATCGCTCCCCCGCTCCAAAATCCATTTAGGTGTTCATACCTGTGTTTTGGAACCATTTAAAGCGCTTAAAGTATTCAGCACTTTACGGTAGGCCAGACAGAATTGATACCTGTCAATGAATTCGAGCCGTAACTCGCAAAACGCGATCGATTCCGGTGCTTTTTAGGACTTCCTATCAAGATTTCAGGGGGCAGTCCCCGGGGGGCAGTTCCCCACAACACTTTTATGTGGGAAGTGCCCCCGTGCAGGAAACTAACAAATTCTGTATGCGCTCTGTCAGTGGAGAAAACGAACCAACCGGTTAGTGTCTCCCACCATATTCCTCGTCTGATTTATTTGTAGTTCGGGAATAAAATAATTTACGTTCGTTTGAGCGAAGCGAATTAGAACGTAACTTGTGGCAACAACAGCGGGTGTTAGCCAGATCAAAGGAAGAGGAGGAGAAGCAAACGAAAAAGAAGCAGGACAAAGCTGAAAGAAGGGTACACAAAAAAAGACCAGCGACTCCATCCCTCTCTCTCCGCCACTTGGGTTTTTTTTTCAGTGGGGTAACTATATACACTTAACTGTTCGATTTTCATCTTTCCTCAACCTCGATCGCGCCATAATAACGTCTCAAATGGATTGTAGTTAAATTTTAAGTATTTGAGTCAGCCCCAGAAAATTAAAATTTATGAAGGGAATGGGAAATTTTAAACAGCACATCAAGAGAGGGGGAGATAGGTTATAACATTTACTATGAACTTAAGCCGCTTTTCTCAGTGCCGAAGGATACTGGTCGAAATTTTATAACAGATGATCATGTTTAGAGAGAGGTCCTCTTGAGACAAAGCCACGCATGAAGGTAGAACACCTAATGCCTACAGTAAAAAACCGATTTAGCTGTATGAGCATGGGGCATGGCTAAAGTAGTATTAGTGTAGTATTATTTTTTTCGTTTCATCTGCTATTGGGTTAAGAAGTTGTTACGTTAGATCCTTTACGTTCTTTACTCTCGGATGGGATGGGTACAAATTTTAAATTAGAATGTTAAAATTGCCGTTTTAGAATCGAATTCGCAATTTCTCTGAGTCAGTTTTAGCGCCTACATCTTAGTTAATAGACCTTTCCCGCATTCCAACAAACAATAACGCCAAGTGGAGGTCAGAGTGGACAAAAATACAGTAAATGTATGAAAATGTCCACCCCAACCTCGCTCTGGTGCTATTGTTCGAACGCACTGAAGTGGAATGCGGGAAAGGTCTATTAACAGCAACTATGACGCCCCGTACACACTACGCCGGAGAAATTCGAAAACGCAACAATCAGCGGTCATTTTGAGCTTGTATTCGTGAAAAACTCGGGCAAGGAAATTGCATGTTTATCGTGACGTCAGCGTTTTCGAAAAGTTCCGTTTTCAAAATGTTTTCCATTCTAACTGAAAACACAAAACCGGATTTTTCAAATTCTGTTGTTTGAAGAGTTTTTGAAAAGCTCCGTTTTCGTGACGGATTAGTGTGGACGGCAGGCCTAACCGGGAGCCTGTTCGCAGGCTACCGTAGAAATAAAGCTGCGTTTCCAAATTTCTCCGGCGTACTGTGGACGGGGCCTGAGTTCTAGTTGTCCCAGCGACAGCCTAGCGATGAATTAGTTTCCTGTTCTTAATACCGCACAACAGTTAGCTATAGGCACGTACTAAGCTATAGGAAGCTAGCGAGAGAAATTCTTACACGTGCAGCAAAATAATGAATATACTTCTTGGAGATGGAAAAGGAAACTTCAAGTCAAATATGCACACAAGTGCTGAATTTCCATGGTTTATTTGGCCTCGCTGCAACAGGTGGCGTGAAATGACCACCAGTTGACACAAAATACATCAGTTTTATTTCCAATGATCTCGGCACCTTATCCAAGAAAACAGATTAAGAGGTGAGGAAACTTATCGATTTATTTTGTAAATGACGCCAGCGAAATCTGACTTTTGGCAGTAAAAATATTGCTGGTGTTTCGTTTGTCCCTTCCCTCATGCATGCCTAAATTGTTCGACTCGGAGAATTAACACTGGATACAGTATCTGATTTCGTGCCGGAATTACTGGTGTATTCAACTGTGCGGTAGAGTAGACAGAGCTGTTGATGTGTTTAGCTGGCCTACAATCAAGCTCTTTTATTGCAAACCGCCGGGAAGACAAGCTCGTTCTAAAAGCCACCGAAAACAGATCAAAAGGGCTGACCTTGGCTGAAGTACACCAAAACATTAGATGGAAAATTTGCAAGAAGGAGAATTAACTCCCAAAGAGAACCAGGAAAACAAGGAAAACCAAGTGGGATCGAAAACACGCAACGAAAACAACGAAGGAGAAGAACCGAGCTCTAAATCTGGAAATAATACGAAATCACCGCCTAAAAAGTTCTATTTTGTTTCTTTGATCGGGCCAGGTTCAACGACCAGCGGGGATTTTACAGCAATTCATGTGTTTTATCTTCTAGTCTTTCTTCTTGTTATTGTATCGTCTTATGGCTTGTTCTATCCCAGTGTGAACACTACGCTGGCCGAGAAAGTCTTCTGTACTACTAACAATCGGACTTCGTCGAAAAATTGTCAAACGATGTTGCCTTACTCGCTAATTTACAGAATCTATTTCGCCACCTCGATCTTCTTTATGGTTCTTTACTTCCTGTTTTGTTATTTTTCTGAAAACAGTAATCTTTGCATTAAAGTTCACTCAGGATTCTGGATTCCAAAACTTGCGCTCCTTTCGCTGCTCGCATTTTGCGCGCTCAATATTCCAAGAAGTGGGTTTGGATTAGTGTGGATGTATTTTGGAATTGCTGGATCATTCCTATACACGTTAATACAGTTTGTATTTTTGGTGGACTTCGCAAAAGGCTGGAACGAATTTCTCACGGACAAGATGGAAAAAAATGCGTCCGCAAAGTTCTGGAACTTTTTGCGGTTATTATCTGCGGGTGCCATGTTTCTCTCGTCATCAATTGTGGCTGTGCTACTGTTCACATTTTACAGTAAACAAAACAGTTGCAGAACAAATTTATTACTGCTCACGGGAACTTTTGTTTTGTGCTTAGTAGCCATTGTTATTTCCGTTTTTTTGGATTCATGGTCAGAGCGATTACTGCAAACCAGTTTCGTGACGATGTACACCACGTATCTGACGTATGCTTCGCTCAGATACGGACAGAGTGAATGCAACGCGGAGCGAGATTACGCGATTAAAATTGGGAACGAACCTGACTTGAATTTATATTCGGTTGCTAATGTGCTAATTATTTTCTGCCTTTTGGCTTTCGCTTGTTTGCGGGAACCACAAACGTATTATAGAAAATTTGGAAAGCGCATGATTTCGAGCGGAAAGACAACAGAGGTGTTGAAGAATTCCTCGCAAGCTAAAGAAAGTTACAGCTCTTCATTTCTATATTTTATATTTTCGATGTTCTCGCTTCACACAATGATGGTAATTACTAATTGGTCCAACCCAAGGGAAACAGATTACGGGGAGATAGCTGTAAACTGGATTGCCCTCACGGCGAAAACCTTTGCCATCCTTGTCACAATATTCTTGTACATTTGGAGCCTCATCGCTCCAAGCATCTTTCCTGACCAAGAAGTACACTCCATACAAGGCATTATGACGTCACTTGGCACGTTCATGGGGAGAACGCTCTACACACTGTTCATTCAACCGTGTCCATTGTGGAACCAATCAAAATCGACGAGGTTTATCTACACGTTCTTCCTATTGGTTGGCACGGCTGTTTCGTGCGCGATGTATCTTCCCGCCACGCGCCGCGCGCTCGAGAGCAACGCGTACTTTTGTAATAAGCTTACGAGAATGGGAAACTGTCTGAGCATGGATCCCGCTTACTTAGCAGTGTACAGGATTTGCTTTTCAATGGCCGCTTTCTTTCTTTTGTTCGCGCTGATTCTTTACTCGGTTCAATTATACAGTGATCCCAGAGCTTTGATTCACAATGGATTATGGCTTGTCAAGTTTGGCCTATTTTTCGGCCTAGTTCTCTTCACATTTTTCATTCCTATGGAATTCAGTAAGGTTTGGATGTACCTGGGTCTTGTGGGAACTTTTGTTTTCATTATCATTCAGTTATTTTTGCTGGTGGATTTCACGCGCCTTTGGAATAAAACGTGGGCGCGCAAAATGGAGGAAAGTGGAAGGAAATGCTGGTTTTACTCCGTATTCGCTTGCACTGTAATTCTTTACGCAATTTCTGCCACGGCCATTGTTTGTTTTTACGTATTTTTCGGTGCTTCGCGTAGATGCAAAACAAACAAGATGTTCGTGAGTATAAACCTTGTCCTGTGTGCAGTGGCAGGAATTATTTCAATTCACCCAAAGGTTCAAGATGGCGGATTGCTGCAATCTTCCGTGGTGACAACATATTCAGTTTACCTGACATGGTCAGCGTTGTCTTACAATCCTAACGAGCGTTGTAACCCTGTTGCGACATACGTGTCCGAAGCAGACATGAGACCCAGTCTTAACATTCAAGCCTCGTTGGACCTGTTTTTGCTGGTAGTCACGATTATATACTTCAGCGTTCGTATATCCCCGATTACCGACACTTTACGAAAACTGATCGCGACTTCACTTCGGCTCATCATCGGGCTTCGTCGTCGGAAAGTCAAAGACGGCGATGAAGAGTGCCCGAATGAAGACCGAGGAAACGACGACGCAGTCACCGAGACTGAAACACCTTCCGATGAATTTGAATTCTCAGACGGGAAGGTTCCTTACAGCTATTCCTTTTTTCATTTTGTGTATTTTATCGCTGCAGTTCATGTGACAATGGTTTTAACAAACTGGTATTCTCCAAAAGATGGCTCGAACATTAAGCTTTCAATCGCCTGGGCAGCCATGAGTATAAAAATGACTTCGAGCTCCATGTGTATTCTTCTTTACATCTGGAGTCTGGCGGTGCCTATTCTGCTTTACAACAAGAAACCCTGTTAACCTTTTTATGCAGCTAACTTGTGATGTACGAGTCACGTTTTTCGTAGAATAAAATTGTCTTTTGGATCAAAAAGAACGTCAAGATCATAATATGCCAAGGTAGAGCATCATCAAAGAGTCAATTAGTATAGTATGTAATCGCATGAACGCAAGTGCAATCCACCGTAGGAAAAAAGATGGCGGCTGTACATTTTACCATAATGCCTTGCGAACCTAACACAGCCTATAAGGCACTAAGAAAGCCAAATGTTTATGATATTTGTCCCTGTACAAAGGACATTGAGTAGCCTGGGTTTGAAGATTTTATAACGTTTCTGTATGTTTTAATAAACGTTTTTAAAGTTGTCGTGCGCTAAGAACTGTGGGTAAATGTACCAGTCGCCGTCTTTTTTCCTACGGAGGATTAAGGAATTAACTACCGATGATATTTGGCCTTTCGGCCTCTGCAATTTGAAAGAATTTCCACATATCACGAGTAGTGTAAATCCTTAATTTCCCGAACTTTCATACAATTCGTCATTTATTATACATGACTAACTGTAGTACAAATTAAAAGTAACGAAAAAATTGGCCAGCTCTCGGCCAATCACAATGAAGTAATTTTCTCAGTCATATGATAAGAGAAGTGTTCACTTGAGGTGTCGCAAGTAATCCGCATTTACTTTGGTTTTGCATTACCAGGCTAAGCGATTGACCAATAAAATTCGCGCCACTTTGTCATCCAATCAGAAGTAAATCCAAAACCAATCGTGACTCGCTCGCACACGTTTTCCCGCGCTTCGCGTCAGCTACATGCGTTTTCTTCGAATTTTGATTGGTTCTGTATTGTTTGTGTCCTTTTTGATTGGCTGCAATGATAACTTTGGTTTTGGTTTTGCGACACTCAACTAAGAACCGCTCTACAAACGAAAGAGAACGGGAAGGTCAACTGAAAATTTTCAAGGAGCGCCATCGGAGTGACATATTTCCTTTAGTCTCCAAAACTGATCAACTTCTGGTTTCTCCTTATTGCCTTTCCTACACTTCCGCATTTTCTTTACGACATTTTAGTTTTAGATCAAAGTCAGGAGATTTTGAAGGCCCAGGCTCGTGATTACCATAATCCGCTTATTTGTAGTTGAAAAAGGTAGAGAGGACCTGGAATTTAGACTGATGTTCCAAACGAACATAACTTACAGGATTTGACGATAATGGTTAAAAGAGCAACAAGTGAGGGGACCGTATGTCGTATTTAATGACACCCTGTATTTCTCTTGCTTATAGCAGTAACACAACATTTACGCAGAAACCTACTGACGAGTTTTCTTCAGGATATCAAAAATTCGAATTGTTATTTCCAACAACAGATGCAATAGCAATATTAACGAATACTTAGTTTCGAATTTCGATTTGCTCTAATAAATATGATTTATATCAACTATTGACACGTTTTTTACATTATTGACAAATTACCTTAACGCGATCAAGTCTTTCCTTGCTTACTAGGTTCGTCAACAAAATACATTTCTTTTTATCGCGCGCACGATTGAGATAAATTTCCGATGGAGACTAACAACTGTGGATCAAACCTTGATGATATGTCCGTTAAAATCAGACCGATGTGTTGTTTCTGGATATTCACACTTTTAACAGTGACTTCGACAAGATCTCCCAGGCCGACCTTGCCTTTGAATCTTCCCATGCTACTATTGTGTACCAGGCCATCACGGCCGACACCGCAGTCCACAAAGGCCCCGAATGACGTCATATTCGTGACGCGGCCGCTTAGCCGGGTTCCCGAATGAAGGTCTTCTAGTGAGGTCACATCCTGTTTGAACATGGGCTTCTGAAAATCTAGATATATTCAAAAGAAAAGAAATGTTAGACACTTTTTTGGGTTGCAGAGGCGTGCAATATGAAAAAAGTAACAAAGTAAAACAATCGCACACAAAAATATGAGGTGGATGCCCTTAAACGCAAATCAGGTACATAAAGTCAAACATTAAACGTGTTTGTGCCGCAAAAGATTCGTCAGTACTTCGGTACACGGTTGGTGAAGAGCCTGCATGCATTGAGGAAACAATAGGTCGATCGGTCATCTCCTTCTTGTCAAAGTCAGCCCGTAGGCTTTGTGCATGCCATACCACATGAATCGCATGCAACGTATTTCAGTCTTTACGATTTAATGTTTGCTAAACGACATATGTGAACACAGATTTTGTTATGCTGTATACTTACTGACTCGTATGTCATGATCCGTTGGTTGTTTGAGACCATCAATAATATGTTGTAATGTGGGTGTGCCTACACCAAACTTTCCCGCTAATTCTTCAATCTCTATGGAACAGTGCAGGTCAAAGTCAGCAATGCAAAGCACACAATCACGTCACAAAGTGAAGAAAAGAAAGAAAGATCGTCTAACTACCAAGAGACTGTCTTAAGTTTAGTGAAGGAGAGCCAAGCACTTCTTCAGAACTTGTCATTTCATTCGCTCCCTGCTCCACGCACCTCTACTGGGTTAATTGTGTCTGTTGTTTCTTCAACTTCTAAAGTTTTTCTCAGCCTTAAGCCTTCTGAGAAGTACGCAGTGCTTCTGGCTAGAGCGTCTCATCGGCCATCACAAAGATTCACGCATTTGAAATGAGTGTTATGGAAAAAAACACTCGTCTCGGTAACAAAGCATTGTTGGGATTTTAACACAAGAAGGAAGGAAGGCAGACAAGAGGAAGACCTACTCACTGCGAGCCTGTAAAAACTTGTCGATGGCAGTTTTCATCACTGGCTGACCAATCTGCTCTGGTAGCATACCCAGCATCTCAATGACCCTAAAAAATGGAAAAATTATTTAGATACTGAAATCTCGTATTAGGTTATCCCTGCGCTGCGTAACCAAGTCAGTGAATATTGCTAATTTTTTTCAAGAGCGCGCGCGCGCAACAAGAATAACCTAGAAAGAATTTCGTATCTTTCGGCTTGACACAGGGTGGGACAAAAACCCAGGTCCGATTGCCCAGGGCAAGTAACTTTTACTCTTGGGAAAGTGAAAATGGAAGGTTGGTGGTACGGTGGGCAAGCGAAATTAGCCTCAGCAGTCTTGTTTGTTGATAAGGAATGAACATTACACACTTATTGGGCAAGTGATAGTTCAATGGGGGCAACTGAAAACTGAAATGTACTGGCCCACTGGGCAACTGGATTTCAAAATTCTTTTCCTGCTCTGCGATATAGAGCGTTTCCCTGGCGTTCAAATTGGTGTCTCCAATAAAGGTAGTCTTGACATAAGAAAAGAACGCATTTCCTAAAGAAGAGAAATTCTGGGAGTACCAAATGAACATGGACATTGTGGTGACATAATGGAGTCCATGGGGTCCTTTCCTTTGTGTTTGTCTATCGCACAGAACAATTACTCAGACGCCATTTGATTAATTAAAATAATAGCGCAAACAATCGTCAGAGTTTTGACAGGCGAAATTGAGTGTGGATAATTTACCTTTTAGCGACTGAATAGGACTCCGGGTGAATCCAAGTCATGTCCAGTGGCTCTGGACAAAACTCTTGCTCGCTCGCTGATTTCTTCTTTTTCTTCTTTACTTCGTCCTCGGTGCTGCCGCCCTTTCTTTTCTTCCCACGCACCGTTGTCTGTCCTTCCTCGTCGGAATCTAACACAACAATCGTTTCACTGATGCTGTTAACCGCTGTCCTTTGCTGCCCGCTGACGGATGGCTCATCACCGTTGCTATGGTGACGTAAATTGTTCATTATTCGGACGAACCCGACACACTGTTCGTAGGTTTTGAGCCCAATCCCCTTGATTGCTTTCAGCTGCTCACGGTTGGTGAAGGTGCCATTTTCTTCTCGCCACGCTAGAATCGCTTTCGCTTTCTTATCATTTAAACCAGCTATGCGCCTGAAAGGAATACAAGATAGCACGGCGAGCTACAACAAAATTCCCTTTCTTTCACTGATTCGAGTGGAAATTTGGCGTTTTCTTGATTTGATTTAATGATATTTTATCAAGTACCTTGGCTTGAACCGGGGGAACCCTTTTACTTAGGTACTGGCATTTTCTCTTATCTACTGTCACAAGCCGCGGTGAAGAATTCAAATAACCAGGTTATCATTCCACCAAATGTAACTTAGAGGCATGGGATTACTTGTTCTGATATCAAGCAAACCACTGGAAAGCTTAGAAAGGAGTAATTGACAATTCAGACACCGTAATGTACAGATTACCTTAACATACTGACTCCGGCGACATTTAAATCAACTCCTACAAAACTGACACAGTCCTCCACCACACCATCCAAAGCTCCTCGGAGCAGGGACTCGGGAATATCATGCTGTGACAGAGCGAGAAACATATTAAAACCAAACAAGCCGGCAATCCTCATAACTACACAAGAAGAGCTATTTTCAAGCCTGGGGCCTGATCACTCCCTAATAAATACCAGACAGAATAAAACAGATATGAATGAAAAAATTGAATTCTTAGTGATGTGACACACTTACATGCATCGCCCGGATGAAAAATAAAAAGATAAATAGGAAAAATAGAATTGATCGTTTTTTGATGAAAGTGTCAGATAATGTTAGCATGCTAATCAATTCCGTCAGTGGCATGTAGCTTCAACCTCGTTCCCAAGGCCTTTTCCCAGGCTTGGAAAAAGACCCTGGGAACGAGGTTGATGTAGCCTAACAGACATAATCGGTCATTTTTCGAGTCATCTTTAACAATTTCAAAACGAGGTCAGAAAACAGCCGTTGAACTCCAAAACTAAGCCCCCTGAGCTGGGTAATTGTCGGCGTCCCACTTACCTGGTACATTCCAATACCCAAATGTTTGGGCTCAATTTTCACCAATTCTGTCAGAGGATCCTGCAACCTCCGCCCTATCGATACTAAAAAGTAACATAGCCACAATTAAAACGACAGGCAATGCGTTATGAATAAAACGGCTACAGCAAAACCGCAACCTCGTCTCCATGGTCACTCTGGCAATCAAATCCAACACGGTGGCTAGATAAAGCCCTGGGTACGAGGTTGGCGGTTAATGAACATTTTGCTGTTAGTTACCAGCTCCCTTAAGACTTGTGTCAAGGCTTGGCAGCTCAGCTGCTGCTTCTGGAGACGCACTGTAAATAGAGGCTCCATCTTCGCTGACGATACTGAATTGAAAAAATATTATCTCCTATTAAAAGTCTATTTTTATTATTATGTTGTTACAAAAGCTCAAGAAGGCATGCCATTATTTCGACAAAAAGCACAGAGGAGGTGTTGTCATGAGAAAGAATATTTCTAAGGCAAAGCACCGACTAAATGGTCTGTTTAAGACTTTTTGAAAAATCCCGACAGAACCTGTAGCTGATCTGTTGTCATCGTCTCTTTTTTGCGGAGTACAAGTTATCATGCTTTAAGCGTGTTAATGAATCATTTCTGAGGGAATCCTCTGACAACACTACTCATAAATCAGTTAAACTTCTGTTTGTTTTTACCAGTAAGCGATTTCCAGAGGCGCAAATACGCGTTCTTTGATGAGCTGGCTAATGAATGTTTCAGCATCTCGGCATCCAACGCCATTCCCAATAGCGACATAGTCACATCTGTAAACGATAACAACAGCAAAACTGTGAGCTAACCTATCACATTTTGACAAATTTTTAAGGACCAAATTGTTTCCGAAGGCGTGTACAGGAATATTCAACGAAAACATATTGAATTAAACTGGAAAATAGAGCGGTTTTCGAATGAGAGTCGTAGAAACCAAAACCAAAGTTATCACTCTAGACAATCACAAAGGACACTTACAATATAGAGAACCAATCAAAACTCGAAGTAGGTTCATGGCGCCGACGCAAAGCGCGGGAAAACGAGTGCGGGTGAGTCATGATTGATTTTGGTTTCACTTCTAATCGGATGAAAAAGTAGCGCGGTTCTTTTAAGTCAATCGTGTAGCGTAGTTGAAGCAAAACCAGTTACTTTTCGACACTCAAGTGAAAACTGCTCTATGCACGATCAAATTGGGTAAGGGAAAAATGTTAGTTTAACGACACAACATACTTGTAAGAGATACCAGTACTGAGTCTACAACTAGATATGGCTTGAAGGCACAATTGCTTGAATTACCTCGTTATATATTCTGTAATTTTCCTTTAAAGTGTTATAAACTTCAAAAAATTCCACTTCAATTTATAATGTACAGAATTATGAGCCGATATGAAATCAAAGTGCTGCGTTTTACTCTGGCTGAATTTCATTTTCTCTTATCCTAAACGAGTTTACGATCAAGGTGTGGATAAAAGCAGCGTAAATATATGTATCATTCTCATCTCCAGAGCCATCAGCCATCTCTTAGTCCGCGGGGACCTTGGCGCGAGGGAAAGATGGCTCTGAATATGCAATTCAGGGTTCGTACCCTTTTTCAGAAACAAATTTCCAGGACTTTCCCAGGACTTTTCCAGGACTCAGATTGATTTTTCCAGGACTCTAAAATTCACATTAACCCTTTCACTCCCATTATCTCAATGTTAATTCTCCTTACTGTCTGCCATACATTTAATGTTTTTTCACTTGACTTTAACAGATTTCCAGGACTTTCCAGTCCTGGAAAATGCCACAATAAAATTCCAGGACTTTCCAGGTTTTCCAGGACCCGTACGAACCCTGATGCATGACTTGATTGGCTAGACTCCTGGACTAAGATCTTCATTAAGACTTCACTGAAAATTCTCCCCCGTAAGCCACAACCTTGCTACAAGGTTTGAAAACGTCACTCTATACCCTATTTTGCCCCTCCCCACCCTTGTGCAATGTTGACAAAACATTTTCATCTAACAAAAGGCAGCATTTGACCATTTTCCAGTATTGAAAGGGGCAATGGGGGTAGTGTATTACGGTTGTGATTTCACATCTTTGCACATCTCTTCAACACAAGTAGTTCTTGGCTGTAGTTTAAAACTTTCTGAAGGTCTGTAGGTGCTGTAATCGAATGGATTTGGGCAAATATCGACTACTGAATATTTTCTAGAGAGTAACCAGCATAGTTTTAGTGAAAATCTTTAGTAAGTCCAAGAATCTAGACAATCAAACTACGTGTGTCCTGAGCCATGGTGCCAGGCCCCAACAGATAAGTCGGACAGGCGGCTCTGGGCCAAAAATGACATATGCACCTGTACATATTTGAAAGTTGCCCTGCTATTGAATTAAATTAAAGATATGGTTTGAGGAAGAAATACAGATTACCTGTGCTTTAAAACAAGTTCTACTACTGCGTTTTTGGCTTGTACAGAATTTGCTTTTTTTCCAAATGGATATATCACCCTTGTCTCTAGAACCTCGCCTGTAGTGAAGAGTAAAGGAATACTTCACTTGTAAACCATCTCATTTATCTTAGTAAACGCCACGAACCAGAGTGTCATTTAGATTTCATGTAATATATCAAACACGAAAGACCGTGTTTGACCACATTTCCAGACACCGAGAAGAGAGTTGAAAATACGACAAGTAGCGGAGTAATTTTTGACGAACTTTGAGGTGTTTGGAATTGTGGTGAAACACTGTCTCGAGCGTTTGTTATATCTTCTCAATCGAAACTAAAATGAAGGAATAAACGGAGCAATAAAATCGTAGAAATATATATTAATTATCCAAACACCGTCACGGTCATGATCCTTTGTTGAAACTTTGATGAATTATTCATGAATTTGAGAAGCGAAATTGCAACATGTTTTTCTTTAGTGTTTACGCACCTGTGGAACCTAGGACCGCTAACTTGCAGCCATGAGAGAAGCCTGGGTCTAGACCAACGACACTCTTTCCCCTTATGGGAGGGGTAAGAAGGAGGCGGTATAGGTTCATCATGAATAGGTCAACACTCTCTTTTTCAGCCTGTTTGGTTAATGAACTCCTTGAGAGAAAAAACGTCAACAAAATGAAGTTGCTGTGCGGTTAGACTTGGAGTGGCGGCCATTTTTTCTCGCAGACGTTCAGAGAAAAAAACGTCAACAAAATGAAGTTGCTGTGCGGTTAGACTACGAATAGCGGCCATTTTTCTCGCAGTCTTGCGCGTCTCGCTCGACGGACTAAGCGAAAGAGGGACTATTCGCAGTCTACTGTTCGGTACGATCAATCAACAAATTCTCCACGTGGGCTGCGCATGTACAATACAGTAATACTTATGAAAATCATAACAATTGGATTTCCTCAAATGTGATTGGTGCATAAACTGCTGTATTTTGCTCAATAATTAATCTGCAAAGTTGTAATCGGACACCTGTAATCGGACAGTAACATGAGCCAATCATGTTAAGTCCTCTCCACTAAATCCACCAATCACAACATTGATAATCACTATTCATAGTAACCAATTCAAAAGCTGCCTTTGTAAAATTGTGGAGGTTCAGTCTCCGTTGACTGTTTTGAAAGAACCTTAACAGCCATTTTGCAAGCTATTCTCCATATTTTTAATTGTGATCTTTACTCGTGATTATGTTAATCACTTGTATGATTACAGACCGAATTGAACTCCACTCAGTCCTATTACCATTATGTATTATATCTATAACAAAATTCTCGATCATGGTTGGTTCTCTGCGCACCTATTTGTCACGTAATCGGCGCGCGATCACGTGGGTGTCCAATTACAGGTATCCAATTACAACTTCTTATAATTAGATACCTACGCCATTCGCACGTCAATTACGCGTGTTTAAATGGCTTCCTTCATAATGTTTCCTATAGTGTTAGGAACTTATGGAAAGCCCTACTAACTTTTTCGCTCAAAAAAAAGTTCCAAAAGACTTTTTACTTTCGAAATTTGTCATTGATACGATTGATTAGTAACTGGACCTTCCGTCGTACAATTCAGGGAGTAATAAATATTATTGTGCTCGTAATTTCGAATCGTTTTATAATATACTAACTTAATTACCTGGACTGCCTGGTAATCTTTGGTTTAATAAGTCTGTTGTATGCATCATCCACTGAAGTCTTGAATAACGTTTGCATCTTTCCTTTAAAAATATAAATGATCTGCTGTAAAACTGAAAAGATTTCTTATGAAGCCAAGTCCAGCTAAAGGACCTTTCCATTTAGACTGCTCCTAACCAATAGATTAGTCAAAGGAAATTACAGTACACAGCGTAATACACTACCTGGAAAAACTGGGAGGCCACATAGCAGCCTACATGTAATGTTTGTGCACTGCACTCTAGATTGAGCAGTTAGGGCGTGCAGGGGTTTCAATCAGTGTTTAGCAGGTGGAAATCAGAGTATGACAACCAGGCAGGACAAATATAAGGTCTAAAGTCCCTTGCCAAGCTAGGGGGTCCAGTGCCTGGTCTTTAATGAAATCCCTGGGTTTGAGCCTTGGTAGGGGTCATGGTGTTGTGTTCTTTGGCAAGAGATGCTACTCCCACCACGGTGCCTCTCTCTACCCAGGTAAGGTATGAATGAAATAGGTGCATTGGCAAATTTAATTTAAAGCTGAGGCTAACCCTGCAATGGACTGGCATCCCATCCCGGGGGGAGTGGAAATATTCCTAAGTTGCCTCTTACAGCGGAAACTGGAAACAAGTGCTGACCTGATGAACAACTAGGCTTGTACACAGACTTTACCTACCTGGAGCATCATGGGGCACCCATGTTTTACGAAGATGAGAAAGGAACTGGTTTTCCACATGTTTGGGAATGATAAGTTTAACAGTGAGAATCTTGTTTTGTTCACCTCTGTTTAAAGCAAGCACCTGAAAGAGTAGGAAAAATATAAAATTATAGGTTTCATCAAGAAATTGCATGAGAAGGTGTGGCTAGGCCTAGTGTGCTGGACTTGGGATTTCTCGTCCGAGTTGGATCCCTGGCCAGGATCAGTGGCAAATTGTCAAGGAAACCTGACAAAATTCTGGGGGTGGCTGGACTACTGTTTTATCAACCCCTGGCAAAAAAAAACAGACAATAGCAAAAACAATTTATTCCATTTTCTGTCCCAAGCTTCCAATGGCCTCTAACTGTCACTTCAAACTTGTGGGCTGCCAAATTGACAAAATTATGCAAATTGGAAACCAAAGTGGCTTTAGTGTTCTAAGCTACCATTTTTCTCACAAAATCATTACTTGATGAGCTTTAAGTGCAGCAACTGACAAGTTGAAGCCATGATACTGTTCATATTTCTTGTCTCCTGCTCCATTTTTCTTTTCCTTTGTGGCTGAACGAGACAAAGATGATTCAATACGAATTGTATTTCCCTCCAACCTATTGACAATTAACAAACCATAATGATTAAGCTTAATACACGTAAAGTTGTTGAGCTCATGCATTTTTGTGCCTTGTGAGAAATGATTAGAGAGAATTTGGAGAATTTCTTTTGAGTTCCCGGCTACGTTGAACTGAAAGCATTAAATTTTCCCTTAGTTACTTTTTCAGTTACTTACTATCAACTTACTTGAACTGCCAAAATCTCAAACTATTTTTTTTTTTTGTTCCCCTAAAGAGATAGTGGGGTTCACCTTTACTATGACACTTTGCCATGATGTTTAATACAGTTTGATACTACAGTGTACTATGGTGGCACAAAAAAACAGGAGTCTGACAGCTTATCTACATACCCTACTATACAGTGTGAGTCATATAACAATGAAAAACACAGCATTTTTGGATAATATGTACTAAAAGCATCCTCGTTCAAGTGTCAATCAATACCCTCGATCAATACCCTCCATCAACATCTTGATCAGTACTCCATCGACACCCCAATCGATACTCACTCAACACTCAATTGACACTTGATCAACAGTCGGTTGACACTCCAACTATCGACTGACTCATATGTATCGATCGATTATTAGTCAACTGTTTACTAAGATGTTGATCGAGTGTCAATCGAGTGTCAACTGAGGTGTCCATAGAATGTCGATCAAGTACTGATCAAGATGTCAATGGAGTGTAGATCAAGGGTATTGATGGACACTCTACATCGGATGCTTTTAATACAGTCACATGACCCGCATTTTCTACTCACATTGCTTTAATTGAGCTTAGAGTGGAACTATCTTTGGCGATAATGTCAGCCAGAATGTGCTGTATACCAAGTGAGACTTGTTTCACATCTTTAATTCCTGCAAGCATACATATACATGTAGTTCTTTTCAAAAATTGAACAACAAATTGATGAAGCCATATCAAGTAACAGTCAATATTAACTATTATAATGACAATTCTTAAAGAGGAAACCAAGCTCATTGCTTGAAATATGATTTTCAGGAAGTCCCTCAAAATAAAAGCTTTAATACAAGAAATTCACTGGTTAATTCCTCGTGATCAAGTTACTAAATTTCATGAAAAAATTGTTATCTACCTCGATGAGTTTTAATATATGGTAAGATACAACATGGTCTGAGCGACCAGGTACACATGAGGCCAGGTAAGGGTAAAATTCCGATATTAGACATGGCATTAAAACTGTGACACGGAGGATGATAAAATAACAACAAAAAACAGGACTTGTGTTCATTATTCTTAAAGTGTTGTGACGACCTCCTGAGTAAAGTTCATTTGAAAAGGTTTGACATTCAGTTGTAAGACACTCGTCAGTAATGCCCCTGACAATTGAAGCCTCCCACATGTTTTTTTCATAAGATTGCTTACTGTCATTACCTTCTGTGTCTGGTTTAACCAGCTTTTCAAGCTGAACCATCCCTGGATTCTTTAACAATAGCTCAGCAGGTTCACCAAGTCCAAGCTGCCGTGCTCTCTCGGCATGGGAGCCTTTGCTGCCTTTCTTGAATGGTGCATACTAGTCATCAAGCCCATAAAGTTATATATCCGACAATGTCATCGC
>Ga0126338_10000076_pt1 | contig 32632 bp, 24 predicted proteins | sample OrbCmetagenome_2_FD_92529 | JGI IMG/M metagenome (GOLD analysis project Ga0126338, IMG submission 92529) | Coral microbial communities from Petempiche,Puerto Morelos, Mexico - Orbicella C C metagenome | ecosystem: Host-associated > Invertebrates > Cnidaria > Coral | place: Petempiche,Puerto... | reverse complement strand
TTTTTTTGTTTTTGTTTGTTCTTTTTTTTTTTTTTTGTTTTGTGGGTGTTGGGGGGGCCCGCCAGGGTGTGTGTTGTTTCCAAAAGGGGGGGGGGGGGGGGGGGGGGGGGGGGGGGGAAGGGGTACTCCTATGTATGGGCTATATAGGTATGTGCGGCCCCAAAGTGTATGGTTTTCCGCCGTTTTGGTCATAAAAAAGGCATCGATTTTTTGGTCATAAATAGTGTATGGGTTTTGCACTCTACTCTTGAATTGGGCATGTTTTTTAGAAAGAGCTTCTTTTCAATCTTTATCGACAAGACCATCAACATGCAACGAAAGCCCTTCATAAACTACGTTTAGGGCAACTGTGCCAGCCGCAACGGTCGTAAATAGGGAATCCAATTTTTTTTGTCAGGTCATAAATAGGGTAGGGAAAATCGCAGATTTTGGTCATAAAGAGGGTAAGGGTTTTGGGAAGCGGGCCGCACACTTTAACCCAATTTTTCTGGGAGCACCCCCGTGAGTTGTAGGTGTGAACTGGGTACTGACGGGGCGAGAAAAAACGCGAGGAAAAATGGGAAAGAACAAGTTACATGGTGAAGTTAAGAAACTTGCAAGGTGGTATATCGATCACAACACTTGTGACCCACCATGATTTCCTGTGACTTTTTTCCCTTCAATATATCACGTCACGCTATTACCTACACGCGTTTGCCAACAGCAAGGAGAGATCTGTGACAACAAGAGAACAACACCAAGTCACCAATCAACCTTGAAAGAGGTGAAAAGGAAAGGAAAGTAAAATATATCCTCCGTTGTGCGAATGCAACCTCTCTCTTTGCTGGACATTTAACAATCAGAGTCCCTCAGAATCTATCATACCCTGAGTCATTGTTGAGCGTGGGTTATCAACTCTACCATCTAAAGCTCGTGCTAATAACCATAGGAATAAGAACTTTATCTTTATCAGGGAAAAATGATAGTAATCGGCAACAAGAATGGGATCTGGCTAAAGAGTAGATTGGAGCAATTAGATTAAAGAATAAGAACTTAAACTTTATCGTTTCCATTCCGTAGCTGGGAAAATTGATCGAAATCGGTAACAAGAATGAGATCTGTATACAAGAGTTCACATAGCCTGCGTAGCAAGCGTTCCCATACGGAGAGCTTTTCCGCATTCTGACCGCGCGCAGGCTAGAGGTCACAGGAGTATCAAGACTGAAGAGAGAAAAACAAACTCTTAAACCGTTTAAGAACAATTTATAAATAACTAGTCAAGATCAGCCAAGTCACTGACCCACGTGGTAAGATGGCACAAACAGTGCTAATAGAGCAAGGCTGCTCACATGTGAAATTATGTTGTCAAGGGTAAAATACATACATGATTGAGTCTTTGAATTCTACAACAGTTAGATTCACATTTCGTTCTTTAAAAGCTTCACGCTTCAGTTACTTCTCGATGGATTTGCCAGCATGAATGTCCTCCCAGACGTTTTTTACACTCTGGTCTCAAGATAGACATACAACTTCTCCTTAACAGCTTCCATACATTTCGGTTAATGCTAGATCCGAGAATATCGTGTCGCATCTAGACAATAAGGAGCTTAAGTAATAACAACGGCGACGCCAAGGACGACGCCTTGGAAAAATGGATTTATATTTGACCTTTGAAATTCGCAGTTATCTCGATCTGTTAAGTAATAGTAATTGGACCGGGTGGAGTACAATTCAGGGAGTAATCGCGTGAGTAATTTCAAAATCGGACGAGCACGAAGGGCGAGGCGGATTTGAAATTACGAGCACGATTACTCCCTGAATTGTTCGACACATATTGCTAATTAATCGTATCTATAACAACTTTCGGAATTAAAAATGTCTTTGAGAGCTTCTTTTAAGCGAAAACGTCTGTAGCGCTTTTCATAAGTTTAGAAAACTGTAGGAAACATCGCGAAGGAAGCCATTAAAGCGAGCGTAATTGACGTACCAATCACGTGGGTATCCAATTACAGGTATCCGATTACAAAAAGTTCAAACTGGATACCTGTAATTGGACACCCATGTGATCGCGCACCGATTAGGTGACAAATAGGCGAGCGGAGAACTAATCACGGTCGAGAATTTGTCATTGATACGGTTAGTACGCCAATCGGTCTAAAACCCCACTCAAAATAGTTCTACAGTGCCAGCTATAATTCCACAAGGAAAAACGAAAAGTAAGCTATCGCGACGCAGTTATCCAAAGTACTCAGAACTTGGTTATTTCACGTTGTTTCTGGAAAGGATAACTACGAAATATAAAAGTCTATGACGCACGTGCGGGCATTGGGCTGCTCATTAAACCTTTGGTTTGTTGTGTTCTCGCCGTTGCCGTCGCGGTTTGCTTAAGCTCCCTATCATCACTTAGTTGATGAGCTTATTTATTCTCATCACCTTTCTGTATGATAATATAATGATATTGAAACGAGAAATAAAATGCCGATCAATCTTGAGTCAAAGGATAAACAGACAATGCCTGACGAGATAAACGATTCTCTGTCCATTGTAGCTCATTGTGTATTTTCAAGATGGCTCCCATCGCTTGACGCAGGATTTCACAACATGACCAGTGAATGCAAGGGATGGCAGAACGCTTGAAAATAATGTTTGTCCCCGCTAGTGGATATTAAGAGTCGTCTGTTTTGATCCTCTTTCCAGCTAAATCTCCGTCGGGTATGTCTGCTTCTTGTTGCTTTCTCTTTTTGTCGTTGTGTTCTGTTGCGCCGCCAGACTCAGAGTTGAACAGCACTATGATGGCTGTCATGTTATCACAACCAGTTCCATCTCCTGTAGTGTCCGGCGCTAAACAAGAATCTAGAAGCTGTAAAGACCAGTAAGTTAGGTATCTTATAACGGATTAGAAAATCGCCCAAACAAAACACGCGCGCTGATTGGTTAAAAATCGTGTTGCTATTAAACAATTAGATTATGAACTCGAGATCTATTTCCGTGTTTCTATCGAGTTTTAGTATAAACCTACCTAGAGAGACATATTTTTCGTAATAGTTACTACCGTATATATTATCGCTTATTTTTCATTAGAATATTATCAGTTGTAACAACCCTCTTTTCTGCACTACTTTTGAAATTTGTTGCAATATTGTAATATGTTTTTATCGATAAAATAAATTAAAAAATAGAAAATAAAAAATAAACCTACCGCGTTCTATCACGAATGCCGCTCTCTGATTAGCTACGCTACTCACTATCTATTCTGTTGTAGATAGTGAGTAGCCTAGCAGTGTGCGCTTGTTAACGAACTGGCGGCCGCTTCCTTCCGTTTTCGAAGTAGCTGTGAAGAGGCTTTAGATAAAGTTTTGAACGACTAGTAGATTTATACTAAAACAATTAGATTATTCGCTCTCGATTTGTATTCGTGATAGTTGCGTCCTCGTCAACTATCACGCGACAGAAATCTCGAGCTCATAATCTAATTGTTTAATAGAAACGCGATTTTAAAATCAGCGCGCGTGTTTTCTTTGGGCTATTTTCCAATTAAAAATTAAAATAACTTTGATTGACAGTAGTCTCCTAAGCAGACGTCTGAGTGGGAGGCTAGATTGATAGTGCATGTTTACCTCCTCACAAATCTTTGTTAGGTTAAGCTGACTGTTCTTTCTTTGTTCTCGTAGTCTGTCTCCCACGAAATCTACGACTTCTTGACTCCCTTTCACATTCCTAAATAACCAAAAAAAAGCACTAAAGTTTCTAAAGGGTTAACAATTAGCACGAACAGCATATGTAAAGGTGAAGGTGAATTAATCACCATGACACGAGCGTGGGACAAAGAAAAATTCTGAGTCCCCGACAGGAATCGAATTCATGACCTCCCGAACACCGGGCGGGCGCTCTATCCACTGAGCTACGAGAACTCATGGAGAGGAAGGTCATTTAACTGAGTTCATATATGACAGGTGTCCTGCATACTGCTAGGATCAACGCTATCGAATTCATCGTGAGTAGTGATAAGTTGATAATGATGGTGAATTTTAAGCTCGGTAATGAAATGTGAAGGTGAATTAATCAACATGACACGAGCGTGGTACAAAGAAAACTCTTTCCAACTTATCATCATATGTAAAGGTTTGCACACACTGTAGACAGAACAGAATTTCAACAGAACGTCTTCTATGATGTAGTCTAGTTCTGGCCTTCTCTGTGCAATAAAACGCTACTCCAAAAACGTAGCGTTGCGTGACAGAGTGAGGTGCAGAACTGGACTACCTATGCTACGAAACTTGGTAAATAATAATAATGAAACTTTATTAAGGTGTCAAACCATGTAGCCTGGGAGAAACCCATACCAATAAGGGGACACAAACTAAGACAAAATACAAAACTGATGATAAGACCAAAAATATCTACGCTAAAATAAATGATTATTCTTACCATATCCCGTCACAGGCGATGACCATAAACTCGTCCGCCCTAAGAAAAATGACAGATATCAGTGTTTACATTCTCAATGGCGACCTCGCATACAATGTTTCTTTAGCCCAAACAACAAGTACATTTTGCTTGCAGTATGTGACCCAGGAGGATGTATTACTTAGTAACCGTGTTTGCCGTATTAAAGCCCTCATCTCACGCCACACTTCACTCAGACTTTTTTCGTAAGCGCCTCCGTTACATTGCTTCGCCCCGCCCCATCCCACCCTCTTGTCAACAGCGATGGAGCTACCGTCTCCCAACAAGGAACCCCAGGTTAATTCTTCCTGCCGTGCATCGTTTATCGAGGATATGATGTTATGATGGCTAATGATGCCAGTGCTTAACTCCGGTTTCTGAGGCGGCTAGGAGAATCACTATTCCCTCTGGAATAGGAGGTAGTTCATCACAGATATATAAGCTCGATTTCTGTAGCCTGAGTCGCAGACAGTCTAAATTACCGGGGATTTTGACACGTCCGGCTGCAACGCAGGCTAGATTTCGGCCGCTCTCGCGAGTCTGGTCTAAGTTCCTTTCCCGAACAGGGGCTGGTAACCGAGTTTATCACTGATAGTGCTACTGTGCTTCGAGAACAATAACCCCAGTCGAAGCTAACTGTTGAAACACTGCCTCCCATGCCATAGGGTGTTGTAATTTTTATGATGAAACTCTACTGGGTTTGTGTAACTCCGTGTTATAGATAACATTAAACAATACCTATTTCTGAAAGACGTTTATATATTAGGCAGTACTGGCATAACAAATGAGAAGTTTGTTGGTGGCTTACTCTGTTAGTGGTGTTTGTCTGACATCTGGCACTGCAGTGATCTGCTGCTCGTAAGCCGATAAATCTGTTTGTAATTTATAGCTATGATCACCTGGAAGGCGAAACAAGTGTTACGATACTCCAACATATTTGACGACGTATTTTGTTTGCTTTTCTGACGGGCAAACAATCACAAGCAATGTGCTAACGCGCACGGGGGATGATATTTTATTTCTACTCACTCTTCCAGCAAAGCGGTCAACAATCCGGCTCGAAGAATTAGCCTCTAGCAATGTATTTCTCAAAAAAAAGTTGGCAACGTTTGACTGAGAATTTACAGTGTTGGTTAAAATTTTAAATTTTCTTTATTCTGAATTTCTGTTGGCTTGAAAATGTGAAGTAGCTGACTGGAGGGGCTCAACAAATGAGGTGAACTCTGCCTAGAAGTATAGAACTTAACATGCTTCCATTGCATTAAGTGCAGTTTCTTATGCACACAAACTATAGCCGATTAACTTTTGCTAGAGTATGAACATACTAGAGTACATGTATAGTATAAATCTACCAGCGTCCTATCACGAATGCTGTACTCTCAATATTGACTAGGCCGCTACCTCTTGTTGTAGATAAGGAGTAGCCTAAAACCCAGTACCAGCTGAAAGTTTTAGTACATAGAGACTATGAATGATAATCCGAGAATGTCCATTATTGTGTCGAAGTTCAGACAGCAGCCTTGCAATGTGCCCTTGTAAATAAAATAGCAGTCGCTTCTTTGCGTTTTCGAAGGGTCTGTGAAGAGGACTTAAAAAAAGTTTTCAACGACTAGTAGATTTATACTAAAAATGCTGTAATCTGATTGGCTGAGCCATTGCACACTATCAGCCATTAGTGTGCACTGGCTTGGTGTGGTCGATAACATTTCAACGTTTTCTCATAATCTAGTTGTTAACTAGAGCATTAACATCGTACCTAACGCTCTTGATAGATTTAGGCCGCCGTTAACTCTTCCTTCACATGTGACCTTCCCGCCTGCTTTGTGAATTCTATTTAATTCATGTTCGTCCTCTGGTTTGTGGTCCATAGACATTTCCAAAGCAATACCACTGCGACACAACACACAACGTGAATCGCCCACATTCGCTACAGATAGTTGATTGCCATGTAACAAAGCGACTATCGCTGTAGTTCCACTGTCATATCCAACCTATAAAATATAATTTGGTACAGTCACGAACGGTCGGGCGTGTTTAAAACACAATGAAATGGCGAAATTATTAAATGTCACCACGGTTAGACTAAATAAACCTAAATTGCGCTCAGGTTAGCCTAAATAGCGCTCAGGTCAGCCTAAATATCACTGACTTGAAGGTGGTTAGCTCGCACTAGTTGTATGGGTTAACCCACATTGTTAGGTGCCATTTCGTCATTTCGTGTTTTCATTAAACACGTCCCGAACGGACCACTAATAACTGGCCTAACTAAAACTTTGAAAATTGAGTTTGCAGACAGATTTGGTTCATGCTTAGAGCGCGACTATCGCAAGATTCGCAGGTAAAATATAAATTCATTTTTTAAGCGACGTTGTCTGCTGAAACTCCCTTAAGAAACCACGACGGCGATGCCGAGGGCAACATCGATTAACAAATGAATTTATATTTTACCTACGAATCTCGCTATATTCTTAAGTCATTTCCCTTTGTTTCTCAGTGTCAAACTATTACGACACTGAATCTGGGACAGGGCGAAACATTTGGAATAAAAATAAAAAAAATTAACCGTCGTGGTTCACGTTCCCCGGACAATGTAGGATTTGGTCATTTCACGTTCTTGTTTTGCAGAGGACGGCAAAGAAATGTACCAAGAATTATAACGCACGTGCACAGCTTTTGTTTTGCTCATTAACCTCTTGTTTGGTGGCGTTCTCGTTCCCGTCGTGGTTTGCTTAAGTTCTCTAAAAACGTGAAATGTCTAAACTCTGCGTATTTTGGAGAATGCAAACGAAGGCGGCTAATTGCTAGCTTGAAAACTTTCTGAGGCATATAGTCTAGACAACTGGGAAATTGAGAAATTCGAAGGTAAAATATAAATTCATTTTTTTACTAAGCGTCGTCCTTGGCGTAGCAGTTGTTATTGCTTAAGCTCCCCATTGTTGTTGTCAATTGTCAATCACTATTCACTTCTGCAAAACCACTGTTACTGCTAGGAGATCGAAGTGAATGTTTCGAGCAAGATGAAGGTACTTTTTGTACTTTATCAGGGATAACATTCATTTTTGAACTTTTCATACAAGTAAACTATTCACCTCATCTGAGCTTTGAAATCCTTCATTTTCATTGGCAACTTGTCCATCTACATCATCATCATCGTCATCATCATCCTCGTCATCGTCATCGTCATCATCATCTTCTTCTTCTTCTTCCTCCTCCTCGTCACCCTCTTCCTCATCATCGTTATCACCTTCTTCAACAGCAATCTTCTCATCACTTGTATTATTTTCTTCCACCTTTTCCTCTTGACTGGTCCCTGCCTCTTCTTTCTGTGTTTTTTCGTCATTTTTGCTGTCAGTGTCTATTTCTTTGTTCTTCCTTTCCTTGTCATCCTCTGTAGTTTCGTTTGTAGAGTCCTTGTTAGACGAAGAACTTCCATCTCCATCTTCTGAACCATTTTCACTTATCTTTTTCCCGTCTTTGCCGTTTTTGATGCCTGAAGAAATAGTGAATGAGCTCATGAATATTTCCATAAACAAGGGATAGCTTGCATTATTTGATATTAATTTCGATCCCTTGCACAAATTGTACAATTTGAAATGAAATTGTACTTTTTCTTTATACAGTCGAACCCCTCTAATACGGACACAGTGAAGTAAATTTCTAACATGATCTGGTATTGGTATCAATTAGTGTCAATGTTTGTGTAACTGCCGACAGGAAATGGTACATACCGCAAATTATCGACACCCGGTCCCCGGAGTGTCCGTAATAAAGAGGTTAAATTTGCATGAATTTGCTCCCTAGGGCCGAGATTTAGTGTCCATCGTCTGTTTTAGACAGGGTCCGTAACAGAGAGGTCTCCGTATTGGAGATGTCCGTACGGAGAGCTTCGATTGTAGCTTCCACTCAAATGTCAAAATTCTGATCAGAATTATCACGAATCCTGATAGATTGACTGTATGTGTATTTCACTAGAATACAGTCTGTAATTTGTTTTATTCTTTTCTTTCAACTTGACCCCACTACTCTGAACTGCCGCCTATAAGCCCTGGGCTTATGCAACTTTGTAAGGGCTTTTAGATGGACTCATAAACAGAGAGGCTTTTATCCAAGGGGCTCATGACCAGAATAAAAACCATTTTGAAATGAGCTATAGCTGTGTTGATTGAAATAGGTTTTTCTTTTACTGGTTTTTAATAAAGCTTCAAAACATCACAATAAAACAAATTCAAAACAAGGACAATTAAAGGGGGCTTGTTTACAGGTAGATGGGCATTTAACTTGGGGGTCTTATAAGCAGGGGGGGCTTATAAGTAGCAGTTTACGGTATCGTTTTACCATTTTCATTTTGTGAATCAATAATGGCACTCTTCTCTTCTTTATTTTCATTTTCCTCTTCACCATCATCAGCTGCGGTTTGCTCATCATTTTCTGACCAGTATTCCACTTCCTCTTCATTACCATCTCCTAACCTCTTTTTCATCTGAAAAGAAGAAAAATTGACTGAAGTTGATTTAATGAAATTGAATGAGTTTATCCTCACTTAGACTGTATGGTGATCATAAAAATATAGTGTATTACACTATGGATGGAAAGTTTGATTGTGCTGTTACAGGGCTCGACCTTCAGGAAAAAAACCTTGGGGCCACCTGGCCCCTACAGTAAGTTTCCAGCAAAAGTATTTCAGTGAAAAGCATGAAAAGTTAGTCCCCGGTGAAAAAGATTTGGTCGCATTGGTGACCCCAGCAGTAACAACGTTGAGCTCCGTGTAAACAGAATTTGTAAGAAATATCTTAGAAAAGAAGGGAAGATTGTGACACAAATGTGGTACATGTTAAGATCTTTTTGCACCACTCATTAGCCTGAATGAAAAAGTTATAACTATTTTCTGGCAAAAAAAGGCTTGTAAATTGCTAGCTGAACTACAAAGAGAATGAGCAGTATTTCCTCTTTGATGAGATTCGAATCTTAAATTACAGACCTCTTTCATCTTAGCCAACAGTTCATGCAGAGGCATTGAAGCTTCTTGTTCCAACAATCCAAGATCTTCTTCTTCATCAATGTCCTTATCAACTCCTGCTAATTCCTTCAACTCTGCAAGACCCTGAACAACAGATACAGAATAATTGGTTACATGAGAATGTGAGGATGAAAATATCCATTCCTGTTTGAGATGGCCACAGAAGGAAAGTGTGGGAGGTTTATACAACAAGATCATAAAACAAAAGGGAATTTTCAAGTTATTTCAGTGACATCATTTCTTTGCATTACATCTTCTAATGAGATCCACCATTGTGAAAATATCACTTGAGACAGTATCATTTAGTAGTGCAGCTCACCAAGTGGGGCACCATAATTATATAAATAGAACTGCGTGCATGCATAAAAATAGAAAACCATTTAATTCTTTTTACATGGCTAGCAGCATGGATCCTGGGTGCCCTACAACAACGATGTCACGGAACATGGCTGCCATACTCCAGCTAATATGTGAACCGATGCATGCAGCCTTGGTTTACAGCATACATCTTGGCAGCTGTCAAACAAGGTATCTGCTGACCAGTATCATGTGCCCATATCACAGGCTCAGGTGTACAGCTCATCGAGGTCACATGTTTTTTGAAGTTGACCACTGCCCAGGTAGTGGTTTTTGTTTGGATCACAGGCTCAAGCCAGGTTACCTTATTGTGATCAGGAGTTTGGCTAAATCTATATATTTGGTGAAGACTTGTTATTCTGTCTTGTTATCTATCTGCTTGACAATGTATTGTACATCGTTCAGATTGTATTTAGAGAAATTTATTATTCATTGTCACCAACCTCATCACTGATAATCAGCTGGTCAACTGCCAGGAATGAGTCAACCATTGACTGTTTGATGTCTCCTTTCTTGTAACTCTCTGTGTTCTTCAGAACTTTTGGCAAGTGCTTAGCTACGTATTGTGCTACTTCTGATCCTAAGTGAGCAACACAATAGGAAGTAAGTGACAAACCATGTGAAAGATGATTTCCAGTCCATACTGCATGGTCCTAGCACCCTAATGTTTACAAAAATAAAAAGTCTCACTCGATGGAATGTGAATCAATGTTATTCGTCATGAACGACATACCTTATAGACCACTTTCACAAATGGCGGCTAATTATAAATTCTTTGGCAAGTATTAAAATTAGCCTTACTAATCTCGTTTTGAAGTTGGTAATTCAAAAGAATTTTTACTCTGAAACGAGGTTAGTAAGGCTAATTTAAATGCATACAAAAGAATTTTAAATTGGCAGCCATTTGTGAAAAGGGTCTATCTTGGTGGCCTTTCAAATTCTTTTTCCAACAGCTTCATTGATTTTTACAGCTGCAAAGTTGTTTCATCAACTGATAGGAGAAAGAACAAAGCATGAAACTTCGCACCATAAGAGTGGTTGACATGAAAGTTTGAATTTACTTCATGTAAGTATGGAAGTCACAAAATGTTCACATTTTGTGATATCTTACATGGGATAACACAAAAAACGTAAACAAACTCTTGAGAGTGTACAGTATGGACTGGAAATCATCTTAAAATGGTGTGTTTCAATATATTAAAAAACATGTTTACCACTTCAGTCAGAAAAAAGCATGAAAGCTCAAAAATCTACCTAGTAAAATGGGACGGATGGTAGCCTACTGATTAGGGTGCTGGATTCCGGATTGAGTGAGCCAGGTTTGCACCCTTATCAGAGTCATTCTGTGGTGTTCTTGTGCAAGACAATTTACACTCGCAATGCCTCTCTATACCCAAGGGAATAAATTTGTACAGACAACTTTATTGCCAGAGGATAAAATAGTGGTGGACTAGAAATGGCATAGAAATAACCTCTTCTTGTTACAGAAACTGAGACAATCTTCAATGGTGATGGGTCATTTTGCCTAATGCAAAGTGAAAGGCAGCCAAAATAAAACATTGCTCAAAATGCCACTAAAAGACAATTTTCCAGATCCTTTTATACCTCCATGGCCATCATAAACTGCAAACAGTGTGGAACTGTTGTCAAAATCCAACATGCATGTATGTGCATCCTGTAAAAAAATGAACCAAAGCTAACGTTAAGCCTAGAATAATGTCTACTTGATAAATGATAATCAGCCCCTCTGGGAAATTTGACTCTCTGAGGCCAGGAATGTGTTGGACAAACAAGAAGAATAAGATGAAGACATCACGTCTTCTATCCACATTCAAAGAAGACAAAGAACATGTGGGCTATTGTAATGATTTTTTACATATTAAACAAATTGATATTTTCAATATGGCAGTCAACTGACTAAGCTCGGTTTACAGTTTATATACAGTTTTTATAAATTTACTTTTTTATTTTTGAAAGTTTAAGTGCATCAGATATGGATAGAAGATGTGATGTCTCCAACTTATTCTTTTATTCTTCTTGATAATCAGCCCCATCAATGACTTGGACCTCATTCAAAAATGATCTCACTCACTGTGACAGAATAAACTTTTCAAGCAACTTTTTTTGAAAAGCTGTTAGTTTACAAATAAACTTGTTAGTATGGAAGAATCATGATTACTCTAAACTCCATGTGAAACAAAAAATCGCTTTGAGAATCAGGAGTTTAAGATATACTGTAAATACAAGATAAACTAACAGTGAAACAAAACCAAGGTAAATGACTTTTTGTTAATTGGAGATTGTTATTCTGGACCCTTCATCCTACAATGAAAAGACCACGGTGTTGTCTTAGATGGAGTAGGAAAATGAATCAAAGTTTTTTCTTATTTACAGGGTAGGCATTTCAGGGATGCAGCCACATCAATCAACCAATGCATCTATTCAGTGCACCCCAGGGAATGTTTGCCCAATATGGTGCATTGCAAACATTGCAATGTTTGCACAGGCAAGGATTTTGCACTGACCATTACTTGGCCATTTCCTAGAAGCAAGAAATTTTAATTTGCATTATACAGTGGTACCTCGATACAACGAAGGGCCAAAGGACTGGCAAAATATGTTCACCATAAAAGGGTCTCAAATATCAGGATTCTTCTCTATATGTTTTACTATTCCTGGGGCAAAGAATTAATACCCCTTGTTAACACAATTCAAGGACTTCGCTAAACAGGGCTTCGTTAAACCAAGGTTCCACTGTATCCATATATTTGAGATACATCAGTATCATCCCAAACAACTAGCCATCCAATCAGAACATGGTTTACATAAACAAAATTTAACACCTGGATAGCACTGTATAGTCCATGCACGCAGAGTATGTGCTCAGAAGGTTTATTTACAGTTGCTAAGTACTGCTGTACAGGATAAGATGTGACAGTCTATTCACACACGACTCAATGGAGATAAACTGTTTTTCTCTGGATTTTTTTATCATAGAATAGGTTGGAATGACTTTGAACTATTTCAGCTTTATTTTTCTCCCTGAAAAATAAGCTTAACCTCCGCAGATCGTTAGAGCTCTTAATAGTTTAAACCTATCTTATATAAGCTCCAGCTTACATCGGATTCACCATGTTATCTGTTAAGTTTAATATTTAAAAACATCTGCCACGATTTCTTCCCTGGCTGTGATTCCCTTCAATCCACTTCAAGTGGTACAACCTTTAGCCCTGCCATATGAATAAACAAAACGCCTCTCCGAAGAAAACCATCGAAATGGATTTCGTCGATTTTTATCGTCAGCCAACAAAGCTGATTACTCAGTGAAGCTAAAGAAAGGTGGAATCCAGAGAGCCAAAGGTATACAAGATGGAGTGTATTAAAACCAATCACTCAAAGAGTAGTTGTCAATGATCAATAAATACAACTGTTATCAACGCTTCGCTTTATACACAAGGTGTAAGAGTTTATTTTGCGGTGCAAACTCACTTACCTCCATAGTCACACGCCAGCCTTGCATACAGGATACGCCATACCTTACTTTACCGTTTTCGCTGCTCTCAGAAATCTTCTCCGTTTTTGGTTTCGCCAAATACGCGCCCATAATGTTTGGAAAGAACGTTCGTACAAATAAAACTTGTAACCACGAGGCTTGCTTTCTCTCCGTTGCAGATTAAAATTCTTGATCTTACAATGTGAGGCACAAAACTCGCGGGCAAGATGCGCTCGAACTTCCTGTTTTGGTATTGCTGCTGAATTGCCTGCGGGCTCAACCTTTGACAAAAGTTACTTTAAAACTTTTTAACGCTTATCAACAGATCATGATTTGTCAATTAAATGACATTATCATAGATGGCTTTTTCATGAAAATAAGCTTATAGATTGAAAGGGAGAAAGAAGCGCATTTTAAAAATTGAAATTAGGTGCAAGGAGGACACGCGTGGGCGATAGGAAAAGCAAGTCCCCGCGCGCTTACCGGCGCGCAATGTGGCATGATCCAGTCCCAGTATCCAACGCAAGCAAGCTGTAGCACATTTCATTTCAGATCAGCCGCGGGGTGAATGAACATGCCTCCTGATTCGAAAGATCTGTCCTCTTTAAAAGACAAATCTCTTTCGTTTCATAGATTGCATGCTACAGACTTGGATAGGATGAAGGGAATTTATTTATCCGCTGAAGAGCTAAGAGGTTTTGACAAGTACAAGGTACACCTCGATCGATCGATTGGATCACTCGCTCGATCGATCATCGATCGACCGAGTATTAGTCGCGGTCTTTTTTGATAGTTCTTTGAAATCTGCTGCATTCTCAGGCTTTTTTTATTTTCCTTTAGTACAAATCGGAAGACACATCACCCTTGTCAAACTACTTAACTCATCCTTTTTGGAATTTTGTTGTGGAGGTGAGAACTCGGGAAAATAGGGAAGATTGTTGCTGCGGCTTCTAAGACTCCATTGAGTAAGCTTAGATTTAGGCCCACTGCTTGCAAGATTGTTTGTGTGCCAGTAAGCAGCTTTATACAAACAGGTGACGTGGGGTAACATGAAGGTATTATTTTTGTGACACGACCGGCCGGAAAATCGATTAAGAATGGTCATCAAACCAATCTACAATCCAGTGACTTTGGGGAGTGGCATATCGAACAGATTTTGATCCCAAGGGGGGCTGTATGGAATCATCATGTTTGTGTTGATCAGTCATACAGACTTTACTTGGGTTACTTGTACTGTGTTAGTTGTAGAAAATGGCTGCCAGATGTCCAGATATTACTTTGATTTTTAAAATGGAGTCTGCTGGAGGCATTTAATTTTTAGGATAATCATGTTACAAGATTAGCATAATCATATATTACTAGATTAGCATAATTTTGCTAATATTTTTTTCCCCTTGATTTTTGACCCATTTTGATTTCATGATAGTGATAAACTCACACTGATTCAACGTCATTCGCTGTGTTCTATATTTGGAAGTGGTTTTCCCATTGTCATCTATTTGGTGATAGAGCATGATCAATATTGCACAGGTTGCTTTTGAAAAAGGAAAATTTAAATTTCCTTGAAAAGAAAATTGTTATTGAAATAAGACAGGAATTGCTTACCAATCACTCAGCATCACCATGAGCGACAGCAATCTCAGCTGCACCTTGTTGACTATTTGCTCATAGAAGACTCAGACTTGTCATGTAGCAAACAGTTAACTAAACATGGCATACAATTATGGTATTGTCAAGATCCATATCATATTTGACAAATATTATACTCCCTACAATCGAAAAATAGGAAATTTAATCTCCCTTAGTTTGTGATTATATCTACTGTCTTCCTTTCATCTGTTTTAAGTCATATAGATGTTGAAGAGGTATTATTGATGTTTTATCACATGTATTCCTTTTCCAGTTCTTTCCCAGGTGGCTGGCACCCAATGTTCTCACATTCAGTGGTTGGTCTCTCCTGTTCATGATCTATGCAGTAACATGTTATTACGATCCTCATTTTACTGCAGCAGGTGATCCAGATGAGAGCAAAAGACTGCCATCCCTGTGGTGGCTTATCTTTGCAGTAGCACACTTTGCTGCCCATACATTTGATGGTTGTGATGGCAAGCAAGCTCGCAGAACTAACTCCAGGTAGCATAATTATCTCTTTTGTACCTCACCTCAAAATCTAGGGCCTTGGAGAGAGTATACAATCACAATTAACTGTGGATAACATACAAAGTAATACCGGTACTCTCACCACACAAGTGCAAGAATTATGTTTAGAAATCTAAGAACATATGTTAAGTACTGCATTGACGTGTTGTTTTTGGTTCTTATTGGGTAATTTTGAGGTGAGAAATTGCCATCAAGTTACCTTATATTTGTTTTTACCTTAAGATTTGAGGGAAACACATCTAAGATGCTTCAAAATTTCAAGGGAGCATTCTCTCAAAACCTACAAGCTAGGGGATCTGCAGTTCCATTGTTCCAAATACTTCTCACATTTTGGGAGATAGTCAACTTGAAGGCTCTGAACATATCTTCTTTGTTATGACTAATGTAGCACATAATGCCTTGGTATGTATATTTGGCATATTATATTCCATTAATTTTCAGTTCTCCTCTGGGTGAATTGTTTGATCATGGACTGGACAGCTCGGCAGCTTTTCTTATTCCCATTAGTCTGTTTTCACTCTTTGGTCATGGTCCTCACAGCGTTTCTCTGTGGGAGCTATATCGACTGATGTTAGCTTGTTTGGCTGGATTTTACATGGCCCACTGGGAAAAATACAACACTGGGACTTTGTTCTTACCATGGACTTACGACGCAAGTCAGATAGTAAGTTTTGTGGCATGTTACTGGCTACATGTATAAGATCATTATTGCAAGTAATAGTAATTGGACTGAGTGGAGTACAATTCAGGGAGTAATCATGCTAGTAATTTCAAAATCTTACAAGCGCAAAGCGCGAGGTGGTTGGAAATTACGAGCACAATTACTCCCTAAATTGTATGACCTGAGGTCCAATTACTAATTAATGGTGTTTATAACAAATTTTGGAATTAAAAATGTCGTTTGAGAACTTCTTTTGAGTGAAAATGTCTGTAATGCTTTTCATAAGTTTTGAAACCCATAGGAAGCAGTGTGAAGGAAGCCATTAAAGAAGGCATAATTGACATGCGAATCACATGGGTATCCAGTTATGGGTACCGGTATCCAATTACGAAAAGGTCAGATTGGATACCTGTAATTGGACACCCACGTGATCGTGCACTGATTATGTAACAAATAGGCTCGCGGAGAACCAAGCATGATTGAGAATTTTGTTAAAGATACGATTAACACAAAATAGTGTATTTTGTTAAAATGCATATATACATGTAGATGATAAAATACCTTGCCTCCATAGTACTCATGCCCAACTGTACCTTTTTTGCGCACTTCGGCATTGTATCAGGCAAGTCAAATTATATAACCAGGTGAGACCAAATGAGCCTGATGTACTGCTGAAGTACAGCAAAAGAGGCATGACAAGGTATTTTCCATATCCAAATTCACCCAAACACCAGGCCAAAAAGTTCAGTGACTTGATATCACAGGACATCAGGGCAGTGGACAAGGCTTGTGATTGGCTAATTGCAAATTTGGGTATATTAAGAGTATATTGGTAATAAAGTTAAATTTCCATTTCAATCTTTTTAGGCCATTGCATTTGTGTACCTCTTAACATTTTACTATGGAGTGGACGTGTGGAAAATTGAATTAATTGAAGGTTTCCCTTTATCCTTTGTGTTTCGGTGGTCAGTTTATGGTATGTATGTTGTTCATTTCTCATGTGCTTCCTTCTTGCATGCAACAAATGTATTCTATTGTGCCATCAGTTTATTGTAAATTTTATTTTAGTACAGTTTTTAGTTGTAACACTGACAGTGAAACCTGCACTAAACCCCATATTAAGCGGACACCCTCTGTAAAGTGGATACCAGTTTGAGTCCCTAAATTTTCTTCCCACATATACTGTAAAATAAGTCTGCATTCAGCAGACACCTCTGTTAAGTGGACACAGACATCAATATTAAGCCATTTTCAGGGTCCAAAATTAACGTTTTTCGGCAGGTGTCAACTGGCGACTGAAGTTTTTTTTTCAGTCGCCAAATGGAAAAATGTGGTCGCCAAAAAGTGTCAATAAAATTTTTTCTTTGTAGTGAAACACAAACCAAAATTTTTGGTCACCATGTGCTTGCCGGCAAAATATTTGCAATCAATGTAATCAGGAATCAAACCAGTGCTGAAATCATCTTTTGACCACTTTGACAGATCTACATTTCCACCTTTTGACGCCCAGCGAATATCTAAATCTTCACCTAATTTCTTTGCGGATGTTCCTTCTCCACCTTGTAATAAATTATGAAAAGATTTCAGAACATCTTTGTACACCACATCGCCTGGACAAATATTCGTGCTGAAAGAACACACGTGGCTTCTTGCACCCGCAATACGTATGTTATGGGAAACCGCTGAAAAAAAACATGGCAGCAAAGCTTCGCACTGATCGTCACTGCGAGACGTTGTGGTAGATTTATGATAACAGGAAAATTGGTTTTATACTTCAAAAACAGTAGAAAGGTAAAAGGGAAGTGATCAGTTGGCGGGCGGCTTTGAATTTTATTTCAATCGATTTGACTGAAAATCAAAGTTATTGTTTGTGTAATTATCATGGCATGAAATAGTTAATCGCTCGCTGGCAACCAGTTGTGAAATTCTGGTCGCCAGTGCAAAATTTTAGTCGCATTGGCGACCAGGAAAGAGCAATTTCGGACCCTGATTTTGTTGCACAAAACCTGCAATAAGTGGACACTTCAAGGGCTTTTTACCTCTAAAAGCTCAGCTCGGACTCTTTTAACATTGTTCAGTGATGTTGTGTTAAGCTAAATAGATTATTCCAGGATGATGCATTGACTGACTGGACATTGTGCTACGAGCAGTCTTTGATCTTACAAGTTGTACTACACTATGTTAAAAAAGAGTTAATAATAACTATTATTGCACAAAATATTTACACCTGTCTAGAGCGGACACCCTATATAAGCAGGCATTAGTAAGTGTCCCAAGGGTGTCCGCTTAATACAGGTTTCACTGTAATACCAAATACCAGCAATTGGTTTCAAAGTATAATTTTGCTATCCCTATAGGAAGTTCCCTTATCCTTACACTTGCTATGACGCTGTACAACTTATACCAGTAAGTTCTTTATAATAATAATATCATTTTCATATTTGGAAATATTATGGTCAGGTTATGCATGTCTGTTTGTCGGAGGGATGGGGGGTGGGGATGGTTGGGTGCTTTAGAGAGGTCCTGTCATGGTAAATCGTGGCAAGCCACATGGCCCCAAAGTAGCAACTGCAATGGATAGAGTAAAATTGCAAAGTCGTTCTTTCAGTAATTTTCTTCCAATTTCTAACAGTGTGCGTAAAGTACAGTTAAACTCCTTTAAGACAGACACCAAAGGGGTAGAGTCAAGTGTTCATATTATGGAGGTGTTAGTATTATTTCTATTGAAGTAGAGGTTACATTGATTCTGGTTCCTTTGGTAACCAGTGGGCTGTCTGTTATATAGCAGTGTCTGTTTGGATAGGTTTGGTTATCTTGTTGGAGTGACGCAGGACATTTCAAAATTCAGACAAGCTACACAGGATCCCCAACCCCTTACAGAAGGCCTCCTTAAGATGGAGCTCATCCAGAGTGCAGCAAATACCAATACTCAGGCATCAAGGGTATTAAAAGTGAGGGAGGACTGGGTTGGAGAATTAACCAAGCTTCAAAAGTCAATTTGAAAAATAATTTTTTGGTTTTCTTTTTACCCTCAGAGCTCGTATTTCCAAGACAGACCGTGGGCTGCCACTCCTTGAGGGTCTTGTTCCTCTTCTGTCGTTCTTTCTGCTAATTTTCCTATTTTTTGCCTGGGCCATCCTATCTCCTGCCAACATTCTCGAGATTCAGCCACGGATATTTTTCACAGCTACTGGGATTGTTTTCTCCAATGTGACGGTAACATACTTCACATGTAGTTTGATAAGAGTTTGTTTGTGAAACACGTCACGCTCACAGTCACGCTTGCATGCTTACTTGTTTGGCATTCTTCCCCCAGATTTTCGAGGAAATTAAGAGAGACTGTTCACAGTCTAAGCAATTGTCTATCACCAATTAGTATCACCCAACTAGTAGACTACTGCAAATCCTGCATTTTAATTGGCTACAATAGCCCATTTGGCTTGGCCTCATGGGCTATTGACCCGTAGCCCTGTAACTAATCTGCTTTTGAATTTGTCATTCTTTCAGTGCCGATTGATTGTGAGTACAATGGCCAATCAGCGATGTCAAGCTGTCAATGCGATGTTTTATCCTTTGTTCATCTGGGTGCTTATTGTACCCTTTGTAAGATCAACTGAGTTAGAGGTCACAATTCTCATTTTATACACTGCAGCAGTAGCAGCTTGTCACATCCATTATGGAATATTCTTGGTGAGTAAAACTCACACTGTACTTTCAGTAAGAAAATTAATTTTTAAAGGATGCTTATGCACATTGTATTGCCCCCTCAGTCGGGTAAGCCAGGATCCTCAATACACCATCCCCTCCCCTACCATGATTGAGCAGTTCTTTTGGCCTAGTTGAACTTTTGTCAGTATTTTTGAATTTAAGTCAGGCAAGATGCCACGAAGTATTTGTGCATACTGAGAGGAATGACTGAATGATAATATTTGTTGCTTGATGCTGCTGAAGTTCGGGATAATGTTTAAAGTGGCCACTGTAGGAAATATGCATGAATGCAATTCATTGTGTGGTGTTCATGTGCAAAACACTTTGCTCTCACAGTGCCTCTCTCCACCCAGGTGTATAAATGGGTACCAGCGAACTTAATGCTGAGGGTAACCCTGCAATGAACTAGCATTGCATCCAGGGCCCATAGATCTACTCCTAGTCACTTCATGATACACAAATGGGAAATAAGTGCCAGCCTGATGGGCCACTTGGATGCATGCAGACTTGTCAGTGTGTTTGATTATTTATAGAATTGTCTTCTGTCATAGGTACATGAACTGTGTGACCACCTTCACATCAGTTGCTTTTCACTCAAAAAACATTGATGAAACCAGTTGGAAGTCAAGAGCTGTCTTCACTAGAATTTAGCAGACAGAGAATGAATCACTTGTTTCTTTGTGCAGACAAATGGACAGAGATTTATGTGAATGTAGCATTCAAAGCAGTGTTAGTGAATACAATGCTTCCACTTGCACTCTAATTACAGAATGCTAATTCTAATTAACAATTAGACTATGAGCCCAAGTTTTCTATGAGTGAATAGTCAACAAGGCGTAGCAGAGTTGATAGTTGCTCATAGAAAATGAGGGCAAGTAGTATAATTGTTTTAGTAGACACTCTACAGGATTACAGCACAAAACCTGCAATTTTGTGTATTTTAAGCCTCAACCTGTGAATAATTTTCATTTTCAAGAGCAGTGCATGTGATCATTGTCTATCAGCCAATAGAAAACAATGAGAACTAATCAGATTCACGGGTTTCCAATAAAACACAGTTAAGTGGCTACTAATAATACTAATTATTTATAGTGTAAATCTGAAAAGCTTGAAGACTGATAGGACTTTGGCATAATCAAACCACGGGGATGACATGTATATTTACCATCGAGGTTTGTAGTATATTTATCTCACATCATTTTGCTTGTTTTCCTTTACAACACATTAGTACTTCACCATTCTATTCAATAGGCCCTTTACACCATCGGGTCACATGGTACAAAATCACACATGCTGGGACGCAAATGGCACAGTAAGACTTCCAAAACAAAGCAGTCCACCTTGACCTGCCTTTGTTTTGGAAGTCCCACTGTGCCATTTGTGTCCCAGCATGTGTGATTTTGTACCATGTAACCGGATCGTGCAAAGGGCCTATTGGATGTGCTTTTCTGATTTGCGCTTTTTGAAATCTTGTTCTGTAGCAGTGAAATAAGTTCCTTTTTCTCGTGGTTATTGTTCCATGCAATAACCATTGGACAAAAGTAAGTTTACTACGTAATCATTTAATCAATAATGGCCAGTTGCCATTTTCAGGCATCCCTGTAGGGAGTTATGTCAATTTTTTTTTAACATTACTGAGTCTTGGTCATGTTTCATTGAATGCAGTTACCATGATTCCCTGTAAGTGCTTCTCATAGCTGGAACTGAGCAATTGTTAGTAAGAAATAATTTGAATTTGTTTGCAAAGTTATATATAATTTCCAAATTTTGCAACATTTTCGTCAAAATAAACAAAACTAGTTAATTATTTATTTTTGTTGTTCAATGTCAAAATGGTGCCATCCTTAAGAAATATTATTGTCACCATACAATTTCACACAAAGAAAGAATTAAAATTGCTGCAGTATTCTTGGCATATTTACAGCAATGAAAAGTAACTTACTTTGTTTTGACTGGTTGAAAACAGTGATTCCAAATACTAACTACATGATTAGGAGAATTTCTGGTAGCCTGTGTACATGTGACCTCTCCTTAAAAATATCAGAGAGAGGGCTTCTGTGTTTTACCATTCGTGTAATAAATGTTTTTAAATTGTTGAAATAACTGCTTTGTGTACCAGTCATGTTGACAAATATCTCAAGAGTTTGTTGTAGAGACCACAATGTTGTGCAGGGTTTCCATTTAGAATTATGAAGTTTAAAAGCCTGCTAATGGAGGTAATAAGCAAAAAATATTCTGTAAGTGGTCTATTTTTACCTGTTAACATAGCAAAGGTCATTAACTGTCTCATGCAGATACCTTTGTTGTCTCTGAGTGTCACATCAGATGTAATAACACTGAAATGGTTTCACATTCACATAGATGCCTCTCTGATTTTTCTTGAAGAGAGCAAGCAACTGTACACAGACTACATAAATTGAAGGTCACCCTGCAACTTGAATATATATTTGTGTCAAAAATATTTGGCTTTTCGAGGAAACACTTGATAAGTACGAGGGAGAACTCATGAAGGTGTAATAGTGTATTATATTTAAACCTGGTAATTTTGTTGGAGTTTGATGTACATTTTAGTATGGTCATTAAAAATAAAGTCACTTGGGCTGAATTTGACTGACGTGAAGGTTATTTCTTGACATCCCTCTGTCTTTCCTGGTCATCTGGGGGTCCAGAAAATTAACTAGAAAGGCTAATACCGCATTGAGGGTCCACATCCCACCACTATTTTTGGCTCAATCCTGCCATCCCGCCTCAGTTAGAATATTTATCTTGATCCCTCCTGGTTAGAGTCACAGTTCTCCGTGTAATGTCTGTAACTGTGATTTCCCTTTTTTATCCCGCATCCTGTGATCAGTTTTAAAACCATCCCGCATCCCAACTGTCAACATGCACATCCAGCATCCTGCTAGTAAAAGTCCTGTTATCCTGTTCCCTGCCTTCACTTTTACCCTCATCCTACATCCTTTCAAACCTATGTTGGGCGCTCTGCATTGCAAATCCTCACAAAAAGACATATACAACACCAGTGCCAAATTATTTACACAGTTGGCAAGTTGAAAATGAACTGCCAGTTGGTTGATTCACTCATGATAATTTCCAATTTACCAAGATGCCTCTCAGATATTGCTTCAGCTCCTAAGTATTCTCAGTTTGGATAACTGTTTGTACTGCTTCAATATTAACTGCACAGTGAAGCTCTGGTTCAAAACATCCTCATGTGGATTTTTTGGAGTTGTAAACCTTCACTCCTGTCACATCTGTTGATGACCGTGCAAACTTCATTAAAAGAGCATTCAGTGATTGCCCAGGTGCCTCTAGATCTCTAAAGAAAAGAAAGCAAATCTCATTTCAATCTCTCTTCAACAGCCTGCCTGAATTTCCTGTAATGTACAGGCTGAAGCATAAATAAATCACTCTGATAATGATTACGAAGACACTCTGGGCTTGTCATGCAATCTTCCCTCCCACATCAAGGAGGAGTGTGTGACAAGCAATAAGAACATGCATAGGAGGCTTATGTAAAGCCTCTCTTAAAGAACTGCCCCACAGACATGTACAGATAACTCCAAACTGTCTTTCAGAGGAGTACTGCTAACAGAGACTGATAGCTTTTTAAAGAAAGAACAAATTCAGTAGTGCTTAGTAACCTAATATAAGGCTGTATCTCGTCAAATGTCCACTTGGATTGTACTTTAAACAGTTTCATGAACCTGTTGATGAAAGAAACATATTTCAATTTCACTGGTACATCTCCATTGCCTGGTATCATAAAAAACCCTGCTCCATATGATTAGCCAATCGAATACTAGGATTCAGGACTCTAGACCAATGAGATGGCCTAGAAAAAATAATATCACTTATGCTTACATTTCTATGCTGTAGGTGGATACAGTGTTGGAACATTTTGAGTGTAGGAATTTACGCTTGGGGTATTAACCTTGGAAGATCCTGGATCTTATCCAGGAAGAATCACTATACCCTCAGTTACTTTGCTAAATTTCATTAAATACAACAAGGGTGAAAGACCGTGTTTGACCACATTTCCAAAAACTGAGAACAAAGTTGAAAATATTACGCATCGAAGGGTATTTGATGAACCTCAAGGTGTTTCTGTGGAAATGTGGTTATGATCAAACACTCTCTCAAGTGTTAAGTACATCTTCTAAGTCGAAACTAAAACTAAGGAGAAATAGCAAAAATTTCATATGCAAATTAAGATCAAATATTTAAACACCATCCCATTCAGGATTTCCTTTGTTTAAACTTGATGAATTATTAATGATTTTGAGAAGGCCTCTGTCTAAAACACACCATTTTTTTTATTAGCGGAGGTTCGGCAGCCCAAAGGACCGCCAAGCGGAGCCCCATACTCATATAGGAAAGAAAAGGAAACCCATTGGTTGATTTTCTCATGGTTATGATGGCTAGCGGTATTGTTTGTGGGTGCGTACGCATGACAGCAACAGCGACGACGGAGTCGCGCAACATGGCGGCCATACTCCAAATAATAGGTTGCCAGAGACATGCAGCCTTGGTTTACCGTGTACTTCTTTGATATTGGACATCCATGTTATGATCAATTGACACCTGTCAAAACAAGGTATCTGCTGAATAGTGTCACGTGACCATATCATGGGCTCAAGTTTACAGCTCATCGAGGTCATGGTTTTTTGAAGTTGACCCCTGACCAAGTGCTGGTTTTCGATCAGATCACGGGCTCATGTCAGGTTAACTTGTTGAGAACGGGGCAGGATTGTTTGGAAGCCGGTTAACGCTAACCCAGGATTAAAAGTTAACCGAATTATAACTTTTTCTTCCATAAAAATGTTTTTTGCCGTTTTGCTTTGTGTATATGGTGATTATTAAAACTCAAAACAGAAGGCCAAACAATATACAGAAAACTTCACCGCAAAGTTACAAAACTTAAATCAAAATTCTACCTTTTCCTGGGTTAGCTTAATCAGGCTCTGAACTACCCAACCCAGGAGCTACGTTTTTAGGCTAGCCTAAATCTATATGTTATGTAGTAATGGTAATGTGAATTCTCATAATTACCTGAGTGTAGGGTCATCTGGGAGTTCAGAAGCAGGAAAATGCCAAATTACAGGTGGGAGACTTCTCATGTCCTTCAAGGCTATACCCTAAACACAAAGCAGTGACAACAAAACGAAAAGCAAAAGCTAGATGTATTGTTACAGTAAACAATGATTTGTGCAACATACTTGGCTCCAATTTTGTTGTGCCATTACAAGACAAATTGCAAGAACCACTGATTAGTGCTACACTCCTAGGCACATTAAAACACATACAAAGTTATCCGCCATGTTGGTGCAATCTTTGTGATAAGTAAAACTTGATTCTACTTCATGCAGTGCTGGCAGTGACAATGGTGTCACACTAGTTATTTTTTTTGCAACTTGTGTCACAACAAAATTGTGAGACATGTGGCAAGAAAAACTGCCTTGTGCCAGAGGTGAGCATACTAACTGTGAGGCCACTATGCCTCCATTTGTAATCACAGTATAAATCTTCATCTACAGCTGATTCCGAGTACTACTGGTATGTGTTTCCGCTACATTGTCACTGAAGCAGTTGTAACTGTTAGAAAACAGGGGCTGATCACTCACAGCTAAATGCTCAGACTTTGTGGTCATTCCCTCTGGAACACTTTGTTGCCAGGAATCCATAAATTCATGATAATTGAACTAAAAGGCAAAAAATGAGGATGGGTTACCAAAGTGGTAACCTATAAGTATTGTCAAATTATATTTTCATAAATTATATATCATATCCCCTGGAAGGCTTTTGGTTTGAAATCCCCCCTCTCTGGAATTTTCAGTTTTTGTTCATACTTTCCTTGGATATTTTGTGAAACCATAATAAACAGGTAACAAACCTTCATTTACATAATAATCAGATAAAACTATGATAAAACTATAAAACTAGAGAAAGTATGAATTTATACATTATTAGGGGTAGAATTCAATTCAGATACTTCACCTGATTATTTAGCATATAGACAGTTTAGATTTCTGTTGTCATTTACGTGTAATCAAGTGAATGGGATATGTTGTTATGAATTCTCAGCCATGGCTGCTGCTGTCAGTAAGTGATGCTGTTTTGGATTTTGTAGAACAAACTTAAAAATAAATGTTTCGGCAGTACAGCATTAAGGTTTGACAAATACTCACAAAAAAACCTTGTAAACTAGAAGGGTTTTATTGGGGTAACAAAATAATGGTTCTGTTATTTTAATTTTTAACTAGTAATTACCCTTCCTGCTTGTCTTAAAAGGTACTCAGCATAAAACCTGCAAATCTTGTCTTCTGAGAGTCTGTAGTGAATGATGCTGTCACCTGAAAATGATCGACAGTCGGTGAGGAACCAATAACATTACACCCTGAATCTAACCATAAAAGAAAGAAAAAGAACTACCTAAAAAACTACTGACAATAGGCCATGTCCGAGTTGCCCTTGGCCTCTGTGTCAGAATGAGTCTTCATGCAAAACCATTCATATGAACATTTGTTTCCCCTACAGGTTCATTTTCATGCAAATCAAACCCATTTTCATGAAACGTTTTGCATGACAACTCGTTTTGTAACAGAAGCACAAAGTAACTCAGAACTAGCCTATTAACTTTAACACTCACTAGCTGCTTTGTTAGGTCATTAGTCTGAATAAGTTAACTGTAAATTTCCCCCACCCCCACCCCTCAATAAGGACCTGTCTTCAAAGAGGATGGCAAAGGGTGCATGACCCATGATAAGGGCAAAAAGTAGTGTGTGATGTGTGAAAAGCAACTAAAAGACATCCACGGTGAGCAAAGTATTTAAAAAAACATTGTTAACAGAAGCTCAAAGTATCATGATGTATGAATTTCTGTCAATTTTTCACATGAAACATGAGTGCAACCTCCCTTTGCTACCCTCACTAAAATACAAAAATCATGGGTACATACGGCGTGCGGAGAGCTATAAAGCAATACCATCTACATGCATCACGTGTGCATCATGCACTTTGGAATTATTATTGAATCAGCTTGCCAGAAGGAACATGCTAAAGTTTCAAACTGCTGTTAAAGTTTCTTCCAAAAGTGTGAACAATGAATAACTGTCAGAGTCACATAAGCTGATATTGAGAAGACATTCTTTGGTCAACAAACAACATCCACCAACCTGAATCAATATCCATCTCTTTTACTTCACCGTAACAATTAAGACAGTGTTCGAGAATATTTCTGAAAAATAAATGCAGAAGAGCTTTTTAATAATACAATATTATTCTAAATCTAATTACACTCAAACCTACACTCTAAAACCTACCTGTAAAGCATACGATTAGTCACAGTCCCAGCTAAGATAAGATAAAAATAACATCTCGTCACTTTTCTGGTCTCAAGGACGATTGATTCTGTAGTACCAGAAAATATCCCTACCTCCCCCAAGGAAGGGATTTTTTCCAAGACCCCCCACCCCTCTGGAAACTCCAATTAAACTTGATACATTTCTTTAAATTTTTTGGTCTAACTTAGAGAACCCCCTCCCACCCCTCAGGAAATTCCAATCCCTTCTGTGGGGGGAGTATGGATATTTTCTGGTACTGCACATTACGGGAGGTGTATTAAATTAGCCTGTATTGACTTGTACATTTGACCATCACATTGCACTCTTTTCTCAGTGACACACCTTGGCTCAAGTTCCTCCAATATATCACAGCATTCCTTCATTGGTACTGCTTCATAACTCCAGTCCATCTCTTCAAGTAAAGTCAGAATCCTAACCACCACCTTCTCCTTGTAATCTGTATCAAGTAGCCGCCAGTATCCTGAAAAGTACATTTACAAATCTATGGACATATGTCTTCAGCAGGGTCAGAGCTGAGACAGTGTTGGGCACACCCATATCTGACTTAACCCCTGCTACCTTCCTGCCTTCATGGACAATCTGTGGCACAAGAAATTTGGGATCATATCTACTAAAGGCATCCGTGGTCGATACCCTCGATCAACACTCCATCAACATCTTGGTCAACAGTCGACTAATTTTCGATCCATTGATATGAGTCGGTTGGAACTTGGCCAATCAAGGACTGACTGATGATCAAGTGTCGATGGAGTGTCAACACCCTCAATCGTCACTACCTTGACACCTCAGTTGACACTTAATCAACACTCCATCAACATCTTGATCGACAGTCAGTCAACAGTTGACTAATTTTCAATCCATTGATATTAGTTGGTTGACACTTGGCCGACTAACGACCGACTGATGATCATAGAGTGATCAAGTGTCCATAGAGTGTTAACTGAGTATCGATCAGAACGTCGATTGAGTATTGATTGAGATGTCAATTGAGGGTTAAATTCTGTGCCAGTCACCCTGAGTCTCCTTACAATGATGACTGTTAATTCTCTTGAAATATTTAACAAGACTACTTACTTAAACTACGCTCTCTATTCTATTTTTGATTTAATTAATATTAACTGATCTGATCTATAAGCAAGCAATGCAACCCACCATCAATTTCTAGAGCCTCAATTTTCTTTAAGGCCTCAAGAAGCTCTGTTTCACTTGCTTGCACTTTGGAAAGTAAGTCCAAAAGAGAGTACTACAAAATTGAAAAACATAAAATAACACACATGCAAGAAAATTCAAAAAGTTAATATGAAATAAATATTAAATATTAGCTCTTTCAACAGCACAAAATTCTGTCTGAACAGGAACTTATTTTTATTAAAAATAATGATAACCCTCCTGTTTCCAAAATTAAAATGATAACAAAAACTGATTTCCGAATATTTTGTTATGTATTAGTTTTTGAGAATACTGGCATGTCAACCATCATCCCTTAGTTCTGACTGAATGGAATATCTCTCTCATGGGAATTAAAGGAAACAAGGTTTTATTAGCTCAGAATTAAATTAACACACCAGACTTGGCCTCTTTGTAAGAGATCCTTCAGACTGATCTTCAGGATTCAGGTCATTTTCTGATCCCTTGTACGGATTTTCATTTAGCAGATACTTGAGTTTTTCCAAACGTGGCCTGCATTGTTTTACTTCAAAGTACATGGTGTGACAACTAGAAACCTGTCAAAAAAAACGATAATAGTTTTATCTTTATTGCAAACCTTATAAATCCTGGATCATGTGTATTTAAGGCATTAGCAGTTGAGCGTTGATCGATACCCTTGATCAATACCTTTGATTAACCCTTGATTGACCTCTTGATCAACACTCCATTGACAGTCCATCAACACAATGGTTGAAACTTGATCAACACTCCATCGACATCTCAGTCAACAGTCAATCAAGAATCGACTAATTGATGCAAATGAATTAGCGACACCCAGTTGACTATTGACTGACTGTTGATTGAGTGCCGATCAAGAGTCAGTCAAGATGCTAATCACATGTTGATCAAGTGTTGACCAAGTATTGATCAGGATGCTGATGAAGTGTTGATCAAGATGTTGGTTACGGGTCTATCAAGGGTATCAATTGACACTTTACTACTGATGTCTTTAGTAAACATGAACCTTATTCCCTGCTCTCAGCGTACCAGTGATTTTCATCAAAATGACAAGTATTTTAACTTGGCAATCCAGTCTTACCTCTCTGTGAACCAATGGAGAGACTTCAGACTTGAAATCTACAAAAAAAAAATTGGAATTTGAAATTATTAGAGACCAGGAGGTTTAAAGTTAACAGTGGAGTAGGACAGGAGAGTGGGGGAAGTCTTAAAGGTGAAAGAAGATAGAATGACAACTGGATTTAAAAGTAGAGGGAGCCAGGACAAAAACAAAATTAAAACGTTTTCAACATTGCCTTAGCTAAGATTTTCTAAAAGAAGAGCCAAAAAGAGGAGAGAGCTACTATGTTAAAAAAAGGACAGGAATTAGGAGAAAAAGACGAGCTTTGGACACCCCAGTATATACCCCTCAATATGTTTCAATACATCTCCAGTGTATTAAATCAGTTGTGATACAGTTAATTGCATACAAAGTTAAATAAATTTTACAACTTATGATAAGCAAATAACTGAGACTGAAGACGAATTACCTTCATCCTTGGGCAAGGAACAGTGGGGTACTAACAACAGAGAATTAGAAGTCTCAGCCACTCTCAGATCAAATGTTGCTTTATCCGTACACAAGACAGCTTCATCTTGGTGATCCCCTCTTATAGCCACACTGCCATTAATAAGATCAATCAAACATAGAGAATAGTTAGGCAATGTGAACATGAATGGAATTTAAGTCTGTTGCAGCCTACTGCTGCTGAGTTGATAGTCAACTGAAGTCTTACCCAAGATAACAGCAAAAGACCTGGGATCACATATACTAAAGGCATCTGCAGTTGTGTGTCGATTGATACCCTAGATCAGCCCTCGATCAGCACTTAACTGACATTTCGATCGGCCCTTGATCAAAACTCAATTGACATCTTGATCAACACAATCGGTATCTTGATTGAGACTCAGCCAAGTCCAATACTCAGTCAGCACTCAATCAATTCCTTGATCAACTCTCAATCGGCTGTCGGTCAAGAGACAGCTGAGTGTCAACCAACTCATATGTATTGATCAACACTCAATGACATGTCTGGAAAAATTAGTTGACTCTCAACCGACAGTTGACAGAGAAGTTTATTGAGTGTCCATCAAGTGGCAATCGAGGATTGCTCGAGGATATCAATTGAATGTTGATTGAGGATGCCTTTAGTAAACATGATCCAAGACCTGTTTGCCTTCCAGTAGCTTAGCTTCTAGCTGGTTGAACTGACAATGTTGACTATACTTGCCAACATTGTGCAGGAAGAAATCCAGTTTAGGAAGCTCAGGGTGGAATCACCAGATTATACACTTACCTATTTCCAACATCAAGGGTCTCCAGTATACTTCTTGGCAGCTCTAATAGTTTGTACTCATCAGAGTTGGGATTCACAGAGAAATGCAGCACCTGTACAGGGCCTGTCCTATTGACGAGACTAGCAGCATCAGCTAGTTTGTTGACTTCTTCTATGGATCTATGAGAAGAATGACAAAACTTTGTACGGAATTGATTTTTATGACACAAGGTGTACAAATAATTAAAGGAATGTTGGACCATACATGGTGAAGGTATCCATGGTCAAGTGTTGATTGATACCCTTGATCAAGCCTCGATCAACGCTTGATCGTCATCTCAATCAACACTCGATGGATATCTCAATCGATACTTGGTCGACACTCAATCAACATCTTAATATACACCTGATTGACACTTGATCGACACCTGATCGATGCCTAGTCGACTTTTAGTCAATAGTCTTACAAGTGTCATCTGACTCATATCTCTAGATCGACACTCAATGCATGTTTAAGAAAATTAGTTGACTCTCGACTGACTCTCAACCAAGATTTTGCTGGAGTGTTAATTGAGTTCCAGCAGAGGTGTCAATCAAGTGTCAATTTAGTATCGATTGAGGGTTGATCGAGTGTATCGATTGAAACTCAACTGCATGATGCCTTTAGTTTACATGATCTGGAATGTTAGGTAGAGTCTTGTCCAATTACCTTAAGAACCCACGCCGTGACTATGAGTATAAAGAGTATCGCCTCTGAATAGGAAGCTAGTCTGTCACAGGCTCATGATCAACCAGCGATATCACAAAGTTCATTTTTTTAGCTTGGTAGCACCCATTTATAACACTATTTAGAGTTTCTGACAGAAGGCACTTTCAGGCAGCTAGCGTCTTTTTTCCTTTTTTTAGCTGCTAGGTTTCTCACCCAAGAACAAAGCATCAGCACCTTCTATAATGCGGTAACAATACACACAGTACATGCCTACTCAAGACCACTCTACTAGAATGATCAAAAGCTACTTTTTGCTGATGTAAAAATAAGCTTATTTTATAACAATGTCTAAATTCTCTGACTCACTGAATCGAAAGAGGTTACATTGGGCAAATGCACATATGAAAACACGAATAAAAATTTCCATTTCTATTTCTTATAGAATTAATTGTTTAGAATCCCTCCCTTGAAGCATTAAAATAGATTTGGTGCCACAGACAGCACGAGATTCGAAGTAATTTCATCGAATTATAGCACTGTCTTCAGAGGCAAATGAAACCAGGTTTTAAACTATGCCAAAGCTAAATTACAAGCATTAAAACTGCACTCTTTAAAATATAATCTTATTTGGACTCATTCAGTCCCAAGATTTGGCCTAATATTGATATAAAAATAAACACTCTACCAACCTCGTCACTCCCGCCATCTTGAACCATCTTCCCGGGCTTTTTCCAAACGCACCAGTACGAGGCTAGTTCCAGTCCTACTCTTTTTTAGTCTCGCACATTCAACATGTCTTCTGAAGGGTGAGTTCGCGTTCGTTTGCTTGGAATTCTTGAATTCTTCATGAGGCTTATAACTTTTTAAAGAGGGGATTAATCTAAAGTTGTTAATGCAAGCTGGTGACCCGTCAAGAGCAATCTCTATTTCAAAATTCTTGGTGTAGCTTTGGGTGGAATCTGGTCTACGTGTCTTCAGTACAATCCAAACTTTCCAGATCTTTCCGACGAATCTTTTGGAAAGGCTTCAAAATTATATCAATCGCGACGGAGAAAAGAAAAGAAAATCTTTGCCTGCAAACAGATAGGCCCTTACAGATCCTTACACAGTTTTCTTTTGACGTTATTTGTAATTTTTTTTTTATTTGTTTGTTTTTTTTTTCTTTTTTTTTTTTTTTTTTTTTTTTTTTTTTTTTTTTTTTTTTTTTTTTTTTTTTTTTTTTTTTTTTTTTTTTTTTTTTTTTTTTATAATTTATT
>Ga0126338_10000075_pt1 | contig 32997 bp, 21 predicted proteins | sample OrbCmetagenome_2_FD_92529 | JGI IMG/M metagenome (GOLD analysis project Ga0126338, IMG submission 92529) | Coral microbial communities from Petempiche,Puerto Morelos, Mexico - Orbicella C C metagenome | ecosystem: Host-associated > Invertebrates > Cnidaria > Coral | place: Petempiche,Puerto... | reverse complement strand
GTACCCTCCCAGTTGCAGGTCTATTTTCCCTTCAGAGAAGAGTTGTCAATACAGGATGGTGTTGTGTTCAAGGGTGAGCGCATTATAGTACCATCTAGCCTCAGGCAATGCATGATGGATAAAGTACATGCCAGAAACCTGGGCATTCAGGGGTGCTTCAGGAGAGCCAAAGAAGCCTTCTACTGGCCAGGCATCTACAAGCAAATCACAGAATTCATCTCAAGGTGTAGCATTTGCAACAGCTACAAACCAGAGCAGCAGAAAGAACCTCTGAAATGTCACGAAATACCTACATGACCATGGCAGAGCATCTCAGCAGACCTGTTTGAGCTCAATGGCACCCAGTACTTGATTACAACCGACCGCTATTCTAATTTTTTCGAGTTGGATATACTGAGGTCTATGACAGCCAGAGTGGTTATTAACAAGCTGAAACCTCATCTGGCAAGATATGGTCTTCCAGACCGACTCACCACAGACAACGGCCCACAGTTCGACTGTGCTGTGTTTCAGAAGTTTGCAGCCGAGTACCAGTTTGAACACATTAAAACGTCTCCACGGTATCCTCAATCCAACGGGAAGGCTGAGAACAGTGCCAAAACAGCAAGGAATATCTTGAAAAAAGCTGCTGATGCAAGCCATGACCCAACCAGTCTCTACTGGACTTCCGGAATACACCATCAGAAGGAATGGACAGCACCCCTGCACAGCATCTCTTCTTGCGTAGAACCTGTACCGCACTACCCATGGCTAGCCACCTGCTTCAGCCAAAAGTCATTCCTGATGTACACCTGAATTTGCAACAGAGGCAAAGCAAGCAAGCGCTCTCTTTCAACAGAGGTGCTAAAGAGCTGCAACCATTAAAAGATGGCGACGTGGTGCGGGTCTGACCATTACCAGGTCATTCAAAATGGTTTAAAGCGCAAGTGAGTAGTCAGGAAGTTCCACGCTCCTATCAAGTCCGCACAGAGGATGGTAGGCTCTACTGCCGAAACCGTTCACATCTTTACAAAGTTCCTGAGAACTTTCAAGCGATACCAGATGGAGACATAAGGGAATCTAAGGTCAATGCTCAAACTTTACTCCCCACCAGGAAACCTACTGAGGACACACTCCAGGTGCCCCCTGAACCTTCAGCATTGCAGTTACCAGATGTTTCGCAGCCAGATTTACAGCCAGCTTTGCCAAGTGTTCCTGCCCCGGTCTCTACTAGAAGTGGCAGGATTGTTAGGAGACCTGCTTACCTCAGGGATTTCACCACCTAGGAATCCAGTGTAAAGGCTTTTCGAACAGTTCTGAACAGTGAACACTGTTAGAGTTGTTTTGTTTAATCACTTGTCCTTCCGTCCATTGCCTACCTTACCATCCCTTCATTTCTTTGTTTTGTTTGTTCAAGAAGGGAGATGTAACAATGTTATGATGTCATAGGCCCTTTGGGCTTGTGCAGTAGAATGAGATGTATCACGGATGTAGTTGTTGTTGTATTACGGCTAGTAATGACGGGCTTTTATGAGCTTTATTAAAAACGTTGTGTTGTCATTGTTTGGTCTCGTTTAGACAATGCTACATGTTGCTATTTATGTCGACTTATCTGTAGAATCCCAAAAGTCACAGTTTTCACTTTTTTCCCTGGGGAGGGAAAATGGCAGTGGAAACTGGAGGGTGGGAGAAAAGGGTCAGTTGGCTTATCAGCACCTACCATAAGACAAGTGTGCACTGCCCATCATTCCTAGAGTTGCAGAAGGGAATATGCAAGTCAATATTTTGGCCTATTGGAAAGGGTGTTTGAGTGGAGCTGGGCAGCAGTTGCCAGGTGGATGAAAGAGTGAGCGACTGGAGGTGGAAATTGTACATGTCCAAATTCATTCTGGATCACTCAGTTTTGATCAGTTGCGGTTACCATATACCTTTAGAGGTGCCCCGCATCCAAGCAATGTAGTACAATTCCAGTTAAAACTTTAGATACCTAAACCCCTATATTGTAAACTTCTGTAAGTAATGACCACCTGAAAGTAGTGAGCACTCGAAAGTAACATTAAAAAATTGTTGCTGCTAGTAAATCCCAAAAGTACTGACCCCCCAAAATTAGTGACTCTCTTGAAAGTAGCAAACCTTTCATTGATTGTTCACATCATACAATAATGGGGAAGATAAAAAGCGCAAATGACAGTGACAGGATGCAGCTACAGTGAGCCATGTGCCTGATAGCTTACCCAACGTTCTGCACAAGCCATTGCTGCAAAATAATACCAACTTGAAGATATTATTCTGCATAACCAATCAAAGCAGGAGTGCACCTGAGGGTGTGTGGATGCAGTGAGGAGGAATAGAGATTCCTTGTTTTTATGATTAATGGGCTCAGATTGAAAAGAACTCTGAGAGAAACTTGAACAACTCGTGCCTACAACTGACAACAAGGTGTACACACGAGGAGTCCACACATGTGGAAGTAACATGAAGCTAAAAAGATAAATTTTATCTTTTTTATATTTTTGATCAAATCTTTTATTACGTGTTTCTGTCTTTTATTTCTGAAAAAGAGTATCAAGTATTACAGAGATACTATTAATGAAATGTGTTGTTGCAGAAAATATTCTTACCCCTAGTTTTCAATGTAAGGGTTTTTTGGTTCCCCATTTTTTAGCTCCTCCCACCCCATGTCTCATCTTCCCCCTTTAAAATTTTAGTTTAGCTTCACACATTCATTAAAATCTTTGGGGTATGAACCTGTCTCCTCCTCAGAGTTTCTAGTGACCTTCCTTTGGGTAGCTATGAGTATTTTTGCAATTTCACAAATGACTTCTGGAAATGAGACATTTGTTATTATCCATGGTTTTTCCCTCTCAAAATCTAAACTTCAATTACTTTGTTTTGTGTTATACTGTATGTACTCAGACTAACTTAAGGATGACAACAATTAACCTGTTAAGTACAAGTGAGATATTTGTATTCATTTTCCATATCATTTAATGTTGAAGGTGTTTCTTTTTCCTGAAATCTCTTTTAGATCTGCCAGGATTGAATGCTTCTGAAAGATATACAATAGAGGCCAATGCAAGCAGAAGGACAACCAACATACACAATGAAGAAAATAGCACAGCAGTACCATTTTTAGCAGAAAAAGACTATTTATTTAGTGAAAACCCTTTAAAATACTCTGTACTTTTTATTCTTAGACAAGCTGTAGACAATAGTAGATTTCTCATAAATGTTAATGCTGTCCAAGGAAGTTTATCTGAAACTTTATACGCCATTACAGTTCGCAATAGAACGGTTTTGTTCCGTCATAATAATTCCATTATTGGACTGTTCATATTGGCAAATGTTTCATCCTGGCAAAAACTACTAGTAAACTTTAATCACAGAGAAATCACTGTAACCCAGGAGTGTGTGGAATTCAACTACTTATCTCTACCAAGCACAAGTAATTTGGAAGAGTGGGAGAAGATCACTGTTACAGTGCAAACTGAGAATTCTCACGACAATATTGAGGTATGCATATGTTTAGCAAATAATTTGAAGCATTCAATAATATTTACCTTTGATTTGTGCACAGAGGGCATTAGTGTAATTTATTTAGTTGATTTCAAATGGTCAGCAGATAGATTCTGGCAGAGCTCTTCAACAGCCTGTTACTCCCATTATCTGATGTAACTACCATGCAACATCTTTAGGCAGTAAAAAATACTGTAATTAATTTTATCTGTGCTGTTCCAGAAAGTATCCAGATCCTTCCCATGGGAGATTTTTTGTCTTGGACCTCAATCCCGTCTGGAAATTCCATAATTTGTAGCTTCATACTTGCATTTTTCCTGTAAAACATTTGAATGGCTTTTGAGAACTCCCACCCCAACAGAATTTCCAATTACCTTCCATACATGGGGTGGGTGTGGTTATTTTCTGGAACTATACATTGCCAATTACAGTACATGTTAGGTAATAGTTTGATTGATTCCAGTGCATCTTTTTAAATAAGATTCAATTGCCCCTTTTATTTTTTCAACAGGAAGACATTTGTGAACTGTTGCTAGTGGACGATCAAGAAATTGTAGATAAATTTTGCAACAGACCTTTATCAAATGATTGTGCCAATAGAGTGCACTTCAGTGCTGAACAACAGATAATGGTAATTCTTTACTGGTGTAAGATAATTTTGCATATTTTCATTTTTTGCAATAATGGTCCTAATTTGTTTTCTGCTGTTTATCGCAGGGAAATCGGAACAATGTTGAAACACAATCAGGCCAGGGTCTCGTAAGTAATTAAATCATAATGTTGACTAGATCAGATACAGTGTAGTGAGACTTAATGATTTTTCAAGCGGTGATTTAGCAATGATAATGGTGTGTTTTGTTTTAATGTGACAAAGGTGGTATAACAACAAAGAACATAGATCAGAAGTAAATTATTACATCGTCCTAATACCCTTTTGTTTACTAAACACAAACTTAAGAAAAGTTACAGCAATAAAGGGAAGAGGCCGCTTTTTGTCAGATTTTAGCATGACAATGACTCCATTCTCACTGGGGAATAAAGTGTCTCTGTATATTAAGTTTTGAATTATTTACGAATAACCTCTGTCAAATTAATTGCTTTACCAGGAACATTTTGAATTCACAGCAATGAATTTCAACAAGTCTTTTGATCTCTATTTTATAAATTATCATTCCATTGTACTTATTAAATAAATTTAATAAATTTTCATTGGTAGGTTTCCATGCCAGCACCGTCTAGAGTAAAGGTTAGTGATTAATTCTCACTGATAGATAATACAGCAAAAACCAGCTAGTAAGAAGATACATTATTTGAAGTCTGTCAAAATGGGTTCTTGTATTTTGGGGTACTTATTGCAATTTAGGATAAGTAGGTTCTTATTAGGTTCTTAATTTCTATGAAGGAGATGTAGTTGGTGATTACCAGAAAAATAAGTAAACTTGGGTTTCATTCTTAAATATACAGTGTTCATTCACAACTGTATCATAATAAGCCCAATGCAATTGATTACAGAATGTATTTGTAGTGTTGCCCTATAATTAACAAGAGTTTGAAATTTAATTGTAACCCATATATAAGAACCTGCTTGATCTTGCTTGGCTAAACAGATTCCAAATTTTAAGGCTTTGAAATGACAAACTTCTGCTAGCAGGTTCTTAAACCACTAGGTTCTTACATGCAGGTCTTTTTTTCCTGTAATTGCTATAAACAGCAAAAAACAAATTAGGACCAGTGTCACTACTAGATGTCTTTATGATGTGTGATCTGTGTTAGGTAGTAGCTTCAGGGCTCTTATTGATAGCAGAAATGCTTTGTAAGCTCCCTGAAGGGACTACCCTGGCATTTTTAACTTTAGATTTTTACTTGGTTGTCTATCTATCTATCTGTATCCTTGTTGTCAAATTTCATGAGACATTACTGGAAGTTCATGGGCTGGGCAGACAGATCTTCATCAACATATTTGCTGCTGTATTAGATATTTCAGAGACTACTGTGGTCTTACTGCTTTAACTTCATATTTTGACAGGGCTGGACAAAAGTTAAATGAAACCAACTAGCAGCCTCTATTTTTTTATTATCTTTGACAGGGTCCCCCCAGCAATTCAAAGAAGGGAATTACCAGAGTTATTAGAGTCATTCAGTCTCCTGGACATCCTGTATGTTACTATTAATTCCTTCAAACAATTTGTGTTTAATTTGTTGCTCTGATATATAGATTTAGGCCAGCCTAAAAGCATAGCTCCTGGGCCGGGTTGTTCAGAACCCGATTAAGCTAACTCAGGAAAAGGTAGAAATTTGATTTGAGTTTTGTAACTTTGTGGTGAGGTTTTCTGTATGTTGTTTGGCCTTCTGTTTTGAGTTTTAATAATCACCATATACTCAAAACAAAGCAGCTAGAAACATTTGTATAGAAGAAAAAGTTATAATTCGGTTAACTTTTAATCCTGGGTTAGCATCGACTGGCTTCCGAACAATCCAGCCCCTGTTTTCAACAAGTTAACCTGGTACGAGCCCGCGATCCAACCAAAAACCAGCACTTGGTCAGCGGTCAACTTCAAAAAAAGCATGACCTCGATGAGCTGTAAACTTGAGCCCGTTGTATGGTCATGTGATACTGGTCAGCAGATACCTCGTTTTGACAGGTGTTAATTGATCATAACATGGATGTCCAATATCAAAGAAGTACACAATAAACAAAGGCTGCATGTCTCTGTCAACCTATTATTTGGAGTATGGCCGCCATGTGTGACTCAGTTGTCGTCGTCATTGTGGCTGTCGCTGTTGTGTATATGTGCCCACGAGCAATACCGTTAGCCATGATAACCATGAGAAAATCAACTAATGGGTTTCCTTTTCTTTCCTATATGAGTATGGGGCTCCGCTTAGCGGCCCTTTGGGCCGCCAGAGCTCTGCTATGATTTTAATAATTGTGATTAAATAAAATGTTTGTTTTAATCAGGGAGGGGCTGGGGGTGAGAAATGGGCCACATTCCAAAACAACCTTAAAAAGTGGAAAATCACTGAATAAATCTGGAGATTTGGCAAAGTATAATGGTCATGCATATCCAAACTTCTGAATGGCTACCTTGTTTGATTTTTTACTATGTCGATGTGACCTAAATGTAGTCTAGTTGGGAACACAATACTATAGATTTTTTCTCATCATCATTTCAAATAACTGAGTTGTAGGAGGGAGCAATTCTTCCCCCAAAGAAGATGCTTTGTACAAATGATTTTTTTTTTCAAGGAACAAAATCATAACCCTACATGAAAAATTTTTGATACCTATGTGTGACCAACAAAAGATATCTTCATAACAGTTTCTGGGTGACCAAGTTACCTGAGGTACAAAACTTGTTTTTGTACACTTGACATAGGGGCCACCTTTGCCAAATAGAAATGTGTGGTAAGCAGACTTAATAGGGGAATTGTGCTGATCCATTGTTAAAATAAATGAGTTATTGTTTTATTTTAGGGATTGGTTGGGGAGATAGGACCAAAGGGCTTTAAGGGTGACAAAGGCAGAAAGGTAAGGGATAGAACTTTATTGACAAAATATCTGTTTAAGAGACTGTTGTATAACGGAACAAAAAAGTTGTAACAAAGAAATCTCCACTTAGTATACATCAACTAAGCCACATACTCTGAGAACTTGAACTACACACTGTGTAGTGACAGTTGTGCAGCTGGGATACAGCTGAGTGTCTGAAAGATTTAGCCACAGAACATTTGCAAGTTTCCCTCAACAGAGCTTTTATGCAAGAGCAAAATTCAATCACTCTTACTCCATGTTGCTGCTTACTTTAGTACACCCTCATAGAAAGGAAGAACAGTAAATATTAACAACATTTCTTCAAAATAGACAAATTGTATTGGGCCATGATTTTAAATTACTGGCGCTATATAATTTTGATCAGATCAAACATCATAAATGTTATTAACATTCATGGGAGAACCCACTATATAGTATTTTCTGAACAGATGTACTGACCAGTGGAGAAAATAAGGGGATAATCCTCACTGGACATAAACAGGGCTATTACAGGTGGTTGCTTAATAAACATGTAGAATGTTTGTGGGCAATGAATATTTGATTTACTAAAGGGAAAATTTACTCCACTTTGTCTTCACTTTGTAAATTCATGAATATTTTGGTTGCACTAGTACAATGTAACTTTTATTATGGCAGGGTCCTTATGGCATCCCAGGAAAACCTGGTCCTCGAGGCCCTCCAGGTGAGAGGGTAAGTTGCTGTTTTCAAATGTGTGGCTCCAATTCAAGAAGAAGATAATCATAAGAAAAAATCAATACAGTTTCATAACTTACTTGAATACAAATCATTTGTTGTGACAGTTTGGTATGCAGTTGGTGACTAAGTATGTGAAAAGGGTATGTCAGGCCATTTACAGTTTGTGCAGCTTTTCATTTAAGATGAGAAAGAATTAACCTCAGCACTACATATTATTACATAACTAGGAAAGCTGTGCTTTCAAACTCAGTATACATTATATTAGCATGAACCTTAATCCAATGATGCATGATGGGAGCAAAGTTAACTTTAGTTAGCTTCATGAGAGAGATTTTTGTCCATTGGCAATGTTATAAAACAAAATCATCTATGCATCATTGAGTTATAGTGTACTTAGGAAGTTTAGGGAGCACTTGAGAAGCTAACGTTGCCGTTGTCTGCGTCTTGAGGAACCCCTAAGCCTCTTCCATGTTCCTCAACTCAATGTAACACACAGTTAAAACCATGAATCACCTGTTTATTGTTTAGATGATTGCTTTTGTGTTTAGGGTACTGAAGGACTTAAAGGAGATCCTGGAATTGTTGGACACCAGGTAAAGGAATAGTATATTGATATAAGGTAGCTTACTGCAGGTTGTTGGTAGATTTGTGGTGACAAATGTTGGGTGGACATTTGAAAATATTTCAGTAACTTTACCTTATATCTTGTTAGCTATAAGGCAGCATCCTTTCTTCTCACCATTTCAAAAAAGAGAAACAGTATCCCATATTTTTGCACCTTGTGAAATGGTTCATTAGAAATGGTGAAATGTCCAAACACGCACCTTCCTGCATGGATTTGATTTTCAGTACATAATAACATTATTCAGTTAAAGGAGATTGTATCAACCTTGTTCACCTTCATGGAGTGTGAAGACCTGATTTTTTAAGTTCATATTAACGTAAATGCCTCCAAACATACATCTTAGCGTAATGGCAAATACCTGGCCTAAAATGATATTGGGGTCATTTCCATAATTTAATTTGTTTTGCTGCAGGCCATCAAGTGAAAATGTAGGGCAGCACATAGAATATTTAGAAGTCTTTTATTTGAGAACAAATTAGCTGACTTAAAGAGGGCAGTATTTATGGATAATTATTATAAAGTATTAAAGAGTACGAAAAGAAGGTAGAAGCTTAAACTCACAGTTAAATGCAGACATGCGGTTTTTGGGCCTGTGCTTCTATACAGTTCATAATTTTATCAATTAATGTTTAATTTGTAGGGCCTTGGGGGTAGAAAAGGCCCAAAGGGATTCCCAGGACCATTGGTAGGTCAGATTTTGTACTGTTAAAGTCAGCGACTGGGTATTGTGTTCCATAATTTACTGTTTGTAGTAATTTGAAATGGTACTTCATTGTGTATAGTGTATATATTTCTATAGCTTTTGTTTTTATCATCTGCTTTAACACTTAAGTTGTTGTTTTTTTAACTAATAATTTGCTATGTTTTGTCTTTGAACCTTTAACAGGGTGATGCAGGTGAAATAGGCATGGCTGGTTTACCTGGGGTTGAAGGTGTTCAGGTACCTGTAATCAGATTTTATTGATACATCTTAATGATGTATGAAATGATAATCTTGGAAATAACCCATTCAGTCTTGTGCGAAAGGGGCAAATGTTTTCTTTTCTTATTATCTCAGGAAATCTCCTTGATATACCTGTGTAAATCAATGAAAATAAAGTATGACAATTATCAATGTATATTTTAGGGTGCATCTGGCCCTGCTGGTGTGCCTGGCGATCCAGGACCTGAAGTAAGTCTAGATAACAATAGTTTTGTTGTGCTTTATATGGAGTGCTCCATTCAGTGGTTCTAATTACAATATAATAACGTTGAAGAATGATAAACCACAGCTGCTAACTAGGAAGAAGGTCATATGTAGTTATCATGTTTGATTCTTTGAACAGTTTAAGAAACCTTTAATTTTATTACTAACCATTGTCATGTTTTCTTTAGAGCCAACAGGCATTAAACAAATAAGATGCTTCAAAGTAGTATTCAATCTTGATAGTTGTTCTACCTTGTACATTAACAGGGGTTTCTAGGCTCCCGTGGGCAAATGGGTTTGATAGGAGCATCAGGAAACCCTGTAAGTAGATAATGGACTATAATTAAAACTATGAAGTTACAAATGGTTTTGAAGATGTTTAAAAGATGTTTAAGATGTTTAGACTTAGGGCCTCTGTAAAATAATAAGAAAAGCGAAATATTATAAATTAGAAAACTAATTGTAGTCTGTTTGTACCTGTTTTGTGCAAATAAAATTGTTAAAAAAGCCCATGGTTTCTGTGTTTTATTAGCCAAGGCAAAGTAAGGGAATTATGGTTATCCTTTGAAAAACTAATTTCAATTATTACTTCTGGCACATTAAAATATTTTAATGATTCTTTTAATCAGCTCTTATCAGTAGACTGGGTGCCTAATCGTACTTTAAAAAAAGCACTAGTGCCCAAATTGCTACCAAAAAAAGCAAATGTAGCCATACATTAGATGTATTGAATTAACGGGGTAACTGAGTTCTTAACCAGCCCATAGTCATCAGCGAGTGTGCCTGTAAATATAAATTATGGATTTTGCTTTAAATTCTGTGTAGATTACCAAAAGGTAAACAATATAATGAGGAAGGACTTGCAATATATGTGAAGCCCCATGGTTGACTGAATGAGTGGTTACCGAAATCTACCTCAAGGAAATGGCAGGGATAACAGTCTTTCCTGTCTTAGATTGTATTCACATTTGCAAGGGAACTGTCAATTTCTGATTATGCCTTTTGGTTTTTTCTAATGTACCTTTCATCATTCGGTATTTCTTTTTTATGCGAACAATACTAAGAGGAGACACCAGCTGTAAAATGCCGACTGTGATATTATGTTTGGTTCAAGTACTTATCAATGTATGTAATACCCAGCTAAAGTCGTTTTCCTACATATTCCATTCAACTATTGAACAATGTTGTACCTTCTTAGTGTGATAATAACGAGCATAAGTTGTCCTTATTTGATTGTGATGATGATGAAAAACCAAAATGGTGATGTTAATGATGAGCCATTAATCATTTATTCCCCCAAGGGAGTTCAAGGACCGCCGGGTTCTAGAGGAATTCAAGGACACGAGGCAAGAGTTAAATAACAGATGTTGCTTTCTTATTACAGAGGTAGTGGTAGACTAGTTTTCAATTGATCTATTGATCTACAACTGTTGCTAAAGGAAACCTCTTTTTCAGTGGCAGAGATTTATTTAAAATAATGTGCAACGGAACAAAATATTGGTAGTCTAGAGATGAAACATCTTCTTTGTTTGGTCAATATTATAGGGAGATCGTGGGCAACAAGGACCAGAGGGGAACCGTGGTAAAAGAGGAGCAAAGGTACTAAAAACGTGCTATATCATACTGCAAATGTTCAGCAGACCTGAGGTGTTCTCTTTTTAGTTTCCTTCACGTATCAGAACACAACGCAATATGGCAGTACTCAACCCTATCTAGCTTTGGGTTGGGTTGGTGAGGGGGTGGAGTGCACAAAATGATTTCAATTTCTTAGAAAAAAGCGTTCGAGCTGTAGCGGTCGAAATTGGGGGCACTTTTAGAAAAACGTTATCAAGGAACATTTTGGTGTGTTAATTGTTTGGTCAATTGAATGAGTGTTGTAATGACAACCATGTGTTTAAAGCGTATTTAAAGCAATTTTTGTGTTTCCTAAGCCTAAATTTCTGTTTTACGGTTATGAGTGGAAAACTAATAGGAATTGAAAACTTGGTGTTTAACTGCTGAATGAAACTACAGCTACCGCTGTAAAAGAGACAGCTCTCTTCAAAGTAGCATTTTCAAACACAACAGATAAAACTACTAGTTTTTAGTTGGAAAACGACCTAGCGTTGACTCCAAGAAAGGTTTCAAAATCTTAGAATATGGTTAAGCGAAGAATGACTGAAAAACGGTAAATCTTCTCGTAACATAATTGGTGGGTACATATCTTTGTTGTCACTTGTAATCATGCTGTTGGTTTTAACTTTCAGGGTAATTCTGGAAGTAGTGGATTCTATGGCGTGAAAGGGAAAAAGGTAATTGTACTAATTGTTAGTCAGTTTCTGGATGGATCATGTGACTGTTTCATACTGAGATCTGCTACTGCTTGGCAAACTTCTCTCACATTTCGGCGTCTGTCCAGGGTTCCAAATGTTGTGCTCAAACCTTTAAACAAAATAGCTTTATTAAGTGGTTACCTTTTTCACTTTTTCGTGTATTTCCTCAACACATGGAAGACCATTGTTTCCCTAGTGTTTGCACACGTATTGGAATAAAACGCCCTCACTTGTCCTCTCATCCTGTATTTTTTTAAATTTTATTTTAGGGAATTACAGGTCCGCAAGGCCCAAAAGGACAACAAGGTGCAAAAGGCCACCAGGTAACATTTTGATTATTGCGGACATGATGGTGATGATGACAATGACAATGACGGTAATGATAACGATGATGATCATTATTATAGTTGTCACAATGACATCGATAGAACACATTGTCACCAATTTCTGTCTCATTCATAAACAGTAAATGCCACTTTGATCCGATTTCTTTCTATCTAATCCCTTCGTTTTTCCTTAGGGCATTCCAGGCCCGGTAGGATTGAGAGGTGCGCAGGGTGCTCCGGGGTCAAAGGTAAGCGAGTTCCTCTACTCATGGGTAAGGGAAAAGGAAGCTATCCATGAGATGCTATTGTTCGACGATCATACGACAGCCAGAATTGTTCCTGAAGAACTAAAAACAGATTCTTACTACATATAACAAAATGCAATGTTATCTCTTTTAACTAGGGTCCACCAGGAGATCCAGGATCGCAAGGTTCCACAGGATTTACCGGTCACAAGGTAGGCGTTTCAGATTGTTATTGTTATGTCTTAAGTTCATCAATTGTACAGCGTTGTTTATTTCATTTGAGTAATGGCCACAAAGAGGAAAGCGATACAAAGATACTCTTCGGGACTTTTATTCTTTGCCCCGACCTAGAGGTTACTTTTTTGCACCCTAGGAATCACGTAAGACCTTCCGTGAGAAATTTTATCAAAAAGTCTTAAACGCGATTATGTTGTTCATAAAACATATCAAAATCTGTTTTCCTATTAGACTCTATTAATTGCTGTATGATATCTGTCCTTTTCAGGGTATGCCTGGAAAACCTGGGAGGGCTGGAACACCTGGCCAGAAAGGAAGCTTAGTAAGCAATTTTGGTTTTTGTCTTTTACTGCCGTTGATATTAAAGTATGTGAGTTGCGTTGGCAATTTTTTCAGAGGTGTAAAAGGTACCCCTAGGAGCTTTTTCCGTAGAACTGAAGAGATGTCATGTTATGCTACCTGGGTACTGAATTGTATTTCTGTTTCTTAGTTTAGGTGCAATTTAAAGGTTAATCAATGACACTTGATATGCGGATAAAATGTTTAAAAAGGCAAGCTGAAATCAAGGAACTCTTATCTCATTAGGGTCCTGTGGGAGAACTCGGAATGTATGGCCCAAAAGGGAACAAAGGAGATAAGGTGCAATTTACACTCTCTTGTTGTTGCTTTGAGGGCGTTAACGTGTACTTGGAATGCCTGGTAATGGAGAAGTGTCTCTTTAATTTTGTTTTTGCTTCAGAACTCACTGTTATAATATTAACAACCTCTGTTATTACCAGGGTGACAGCGGTCGTCGTGGTTTTCGTGGTAGACGTGGAGTGCAAGTGAGTGTGTTTGTTCTTTTATACAAAGCTTTATTGGTTTCCACAACGAGGAAATTGTAAGATATTTAGAAAGCTAAGTAGTAGGGTAATGAATGTAAACAGACCTGTATGAGGGATGAACTGTTGACATCCCACATTTGGAATATTTAGGGAGACCCAGGAAGAAAAGGTGGAAGAGGTTACGTTGGCTTAAATGGAGACAAGGTGAGATATTTTAAGTTGCCATAGGTCCAATATTGATGTTTAGAATACGAAGCAACAGTGTTGTGTGAGAAAAGGTTAGATTCACCTTTGCACTTAATCGTGATGTATTTGCTTTTAGGGATCATTGGGAACGATTGGAGAATCCGGCCTACAAGGACAGCTGGTACGTTTTTAGTGGCAGTGGAGTGTGTAATGAAGCCAAGGGAAGTTTTCCTTTCAAGTGTTAACTAACATTTTAAATTTCAAACTTTCTTTGAGATTTTTGAACAGTTTTGGAAAAGTGCTGCTGTTTCTCGGTGTTTTAAAAAGGACTATTAATTGTTGCACGATTTATTAGCTAAAAATATAGGACAGATTGCACATGTAAGGTTACAGGAAAACCGTTCGTTTGCTGCACTGCGCCTTTCAAGAACAAGCGAACTCAATGATACTATAAGATAATACATTTAACAAGAAACTTATGTGTTTATTGTCGTTAGGGATTACCAGGAGCTGCAGGAGCCCTCGGCGGTCCTGGCGCAAGAGGACCTGCGGTATTCAAGTTTGAAGTTTTCTTTATTTTGCAGTGAATCTCCTTAAGTTTATGTCGTAAGGAAGAAATGCCTTGAATTGTCTTAGTTGCAACAAAAGTATGTACATTTTGAGAGAGGTAATACGACAGGGAGTTTTCCTTGTCATGCAAGAGTTATGAGTTTTGTCTAAAACAGTATTAACTCTTATGTAATAATCTTTGAGTTTGCTTGTTTTTTTTTTCAGGGATTTCGTGGCCCAAACGGTACACTTGGTGCGTTAGGGAAACCTGGACCAAAGGTCGGTGAACGGATTGCAGGGTATTTGTTAAATTAGTATGGCTGCCAAGATTTGCTTACTCTATTACTTGTAATTCTTGTGCGATAATTCTTTTTTTTTTTATGATTTCTAAGGGCATTGTTGGGAAGCCTGGTAACCAGGGACCACATGGCCCAGAAGGACAAGATGTAAGGCATTTTTTTAGATATTAGAGATACATATGTACCGTGTGAAATCATCTTTGTTAATTATTGTTGTAACTTACATTCACAAGCTTGCATTCACAATACTTACAATTTTGTTATTGTAACACGTACAGTAAATATGAACGTCTCGCCAAATATGATATTTTCTCTGTTCAAGACACAAAGTACGCGATGACTGTATTAATTGTAATTTTCAGGGACCTGTTGGAACGCGTGGATCAATTGGAGAAGCTGGACCTCAAGGACTACAAGTAATGTTATAAAAATCATCTGAATCTGCGTCTTCTTGATCACGTATTATTTTTAGATTATTATTAATTAAAAGGCTGCGTCTATATTACATTACAATATATCTAGTTTGTGTAGCCATTTAACAAATTGAGCGATATTCTGTTCTTAGGGTGAAATAGGTCCCAAGGGAGGCCGTGGCAAGATTGGCGAGCCAGGAAAACAGGTCAATATGATAAATAGCAATATGCCAAATACAGCTTTTTGTGGAGTCAGTCTGAGTTACCTGTTTAAAGACAGTCCTACTGCCGTTACATTATCGATAGTTTGTGCAATTAGTATTCGTAAGATTGAGAGTACAAATAAAGATTGTTGTGGTTGTTCTTGTTAAGGGTTTGACGTTAGTTCTGTTTTTATTTTCTTTTTTCCTGTTAGGGTGTCACTGGTCCTCCTGGATTGAAAGGTGCTGATGGAATCTTGGTGAGAAAAATCGTCAGCTTATCCTGTTTCGTCTTCTTTGTTATACTATGCTCGACACTCTTGAGGCTAGCAAAATAATTTTCTTGAAAAGTCTTTTTCGGAGTAAGTCACTATTTTAGTCGGGCGAAAAAAAAAACTGCACATTCTCCATCATACACCGCATTGACCACTTGAAAGATACATAATCTTCCCATTTTCTTTCACCAGCCATTGTGGCAGTTCTTTCTAACAGACATTTTTTAACTTGCGCACTTTCTTTGTCAACTTTTATCTTTGCTTTCCTTTCTCTGTTCTATGTTCCGAACGGTTACTTTTGTCAAGTCAAACATTCTAAAGTAATTGCAAAAGTAACGCCTCTTTACATGTTAGCTGCCACACAATTGTTTTACAGTTATTTTTAAAAAGAAACGGCATTTCTCCATGTTATGGCTATTTACTGGAATAACCACTGGTCTTCTTTTACTTTTTGTTGTTCTTCGCAATTTGGTAGATCTTTCAAAGAAGAAGCATGTTTGATTCAAACCCAAGAACTAACTGTGGCAGCTCTTGTAACGAGGAAATCGGACTCTTCTCTTCTTTTCTCCTCTTGGGTCTGTCTTTCTAATTACTTAACTTGTCTTCACTTGTCTTTTCTAGGAGAAAATAAAGAGAAGAGTCCGACTTGCAAATGCAAACGTTTTGGGACTCCTTTCCAGGTTTCTGTAAGCTTATTTCAATACTTGTATCGTGTGTGATGTAATGAAAAGTATCAACAGAAACATAAAACTTCTAAATACAATTAAAAGCAAGGGCTATACGCAAAATTGAGAAGATATAATGTTCCTTGAGTATGTTAAATTGCAACTGATCCAAGCAAACAATTGTTACTTACAATTACTCCTAGAGTAACATGCTTAATGCGCAACTGCACGTTTCTCTGTTTGGAGGTATACTTTTACTCAATAGCAATAAAAATAGCAATTTGAAATTTCGAGCAATTTTTACTGAGTGCCTTTGCTGAATAGGCTATTGTAATTTATAGTTGATTTAAGTCAATGTGTTTGACAGGGCCCGCATGGTGACGAGGGAGAAGTGGGGCCCATAGGCGATCCAGTAAGTTACAGTACTTTGTTGTTAATTAAAAAAAAAAAAACTGCTAATTTGCTACGAAGAGTTCCTCCATTGGACAAATAACCATTCTAATGTGCATAATTTCCTATAAGGATAACCGCTGAATTGTTTTTTATAGAGAGATGGCGATATCGAGATGTCACTGACACAGAATTGTTCTATATGGTTGTTTTGCAGGGACAAATAGGTTCTGTGGGATCCCAAGGAGTCATGGGCTTTCCTGGACACCAGGTAAAATTTGTTTCATGCAAACAATTGTGCATGCGGCAGACTTCATAATTCGTTGGATAACCTTGTGACCTCAGATCATCTGTAGTAGTTAGTTGGCATATTGATGGTTGTAATTTTGTGAGAGATGTAGCTTCTCTCCAAAAGCCTGTGTTCAGTTTGCATTTGAGTTATCAGACAAGTGTTGTAATACTGTAACTATCGATATTGACTGTAGATCCATGATCGTAGGGTCCATCTGGTCCATTGGGTAAGCCTGGTCTGGCAGGGACTGAAGGAGAACAGGTTAGCTATAACAGAACTCACGTACACTGTTTTACATGGCTTCGTCATTAACAGGCCACGATGAGTATAGTAGCATTATACATTTAAGTGAGAGAAATACGTGAGGCGTATTTTCTTTCAGGGAGACAGTGGACCTCTAGGCTTTCAAGGGTTGGCAGGGACCGCCGGCGAAGAGGTTTGTGATTGTCTCGTATCAATCTGAATGTGTCCTAAGCTCTGGGTTAAGCAGCATTCACATCTAGGTATCATTATATTCCAACAGGGGGAGGATGGCTTGCCCGGTCAGAGAGGTCCTCCAGGAAGTCAGGGGCCGTTTGTGAGTAACTCGTGCTGATTTATCTCGGCCTGTCACTTTGAGCAACTAAGTACAATTGTACGAACTGTTCCAAACTGTTAACAAATCACCACAAGTCCGACTAGTGTTAGTGGTCGGCACTGGAACGTTAGCGTGACCAGACTTTTTCTTCGGACATTTCTTTTGAGCTCTTTTTGGTGATTCGTGTTTTCAAACTCATAAATAGTCCATCAATCTGCATAGATTTCTTACTGTTATATTTCTCCGTTTACCCTTAAGTTTAATTTCAGTTGAGAAGAGAGAGTGTGTTTAACCACATCTCGAGGTTCGTCAAAAAAAAACGTGTCATATTTTCAAGTCTCCTGTCGGTGTTTGGAAGTGCGGTCGACACTATATTTGTGTTTGATATATTAAATAATTTTCTGTTTTTACTATGCTGCCAGTGTTAATCTTCAGTTCTCACTCTTTCTTAGGGTGGACCGGGACCTCCAGGCAAAACCGGAAGCAAAGGAGCAAGTGGCTTAAAGGTAAATTGAATCACGCGGATGCAGAACCTTCACTTTTCACTTTTTTCCTCCTATGCATGAGAAGTCTCCCATCCGCTCAGCTAACGTAACTTGAACATTAGTTAATTAACTTTCCCTGTGTCATGTAGACTGGTCCGTTATTCAACATTCCTTTGCAAACTACATGTTAATTTTGGGTTTTGTATAATTATATTTTTTGTTTTGTTAGGGTGAGGGTGGTGCGCCAGGACCTAAGGGACCCAGAGGAGACCAGGGCTCAAAAGTAAGTAGTTCAGACCACAACACTTCAAACATTTTACCCACTTTCTGTTGGATTTCAAATGTCTACATCAAGCGATTTTTGTTAAATCTTTAGGGAACTGTGGGAGATGGCGGATTGCCTGGAACTCAAGGAAGCTTGGGGAAAGAGGTTTGATCGAACTATTTTTCCATGCATCGTTTTTAACTTTTTTTTTTTTTTTACTATTCCTAGCTATTAACGATTAATGTTTGGTTTGGGTTTGGCATTTTTGTCCTAGGGCCAGTCTGGACTGTCTGGTTTGATTGGTACTCCAGGAATGCAGGGACCAAAGGTCTATTATAAATTACTCTTGCTTATTCTATCAAATTCCACCAGTGTTAATCAAAAAGCATTATTATGATTATCTTGTTTATTATTTATATCTTGTCGTCTTGTCGTGTAGGGCGAAGACGGCAATCCTGGTTTATGGGGAGATCCTGGAATGAAGGGACAGGAGGTATGTTTTGGCCAGTAAGAATTCTGACAGTTCGACAATTTTGGCTCAAAATAAATTGAGGAAAAACCCTTCCTGATAGTCACGGACATCGTAAGTAGATGTCAGCAAGATGAAATATTTCTTTCTATGGAAAAGAGTATCTTGTATGCTTTAGACGTATTTGTTCTACAACGTAATAAGCTTATTGTATTGCCATGGGTTTTACAGGGAATGCAGGGTTTGCGAGGAAGACCAGGTTCTAGAGGTGACATGGGCCCTATAGTGAGTATCTACGGTGTTGTTCTTTTGTGAATTAGTTGTGAACGTGGAAAACACAAGGCTTGTCTTGCAATACCTTACTAATGCCAACGAGATCGCGCAAAGCTCTCAAGATTAAATGCCTCATTCTGGGTTACAGTCACTTTCTAGCATCTACCAGGAATTATCTCCTTCTCTTCCCATTCTGTTTTGTTTCACTTTTGCAGAATGAAGCATACCAAATTTCTTTTACAGTGATGTTTTTTCTTTCCTTCAGAGTAGTGAGCCTGGTGCTCCAGGAGAAATGGGAGAAGAAGGTGACATAGGAGAGACGGTATCTTGAAAGTTCCCCTCAGTCTAAATAATTTTTGAGTTTTTATTAGCAGGCATTATAGACTAGAATAGATGTGGCTTGTCTTCATTCGTGGTTTGTGTTGTATTTTGTCGTTAATAGGGTGAAAAGGGGGAGAAAGGAACTAGAGGATCATCTGGAAGAAAAGGACGAATGGTTAGTCCACTCCTTCTTTCTGACTACTAAGTATATCTCTTGGTATCAATATCTCAATACTTGATTAAGTTCATTGCTGTTTGGACGCCGAGCTTAAAACAGGAATTTGTAGTGATCATTTCAGAGACACTATGTGAAAAGATTTTATTTCTTTCCTTCATACGCTAAGCTAATTGTATTCTTCGAAGGGTTATGCTGGCGAAAAAGGACTGTCTGGTGAACGTGGCATGCCCGCAACACTGGTACGTATAATAACGTGCATTCAGCACCTTGGTGCTTTTAAAAGCTAAAAGTTGTCAAAACTGTAAGGAACACTCACGTAATTGGCTTACGAATGGCGAAGGTATCCAATTACAGTTTTCCAATTACAAAAAGTAAAAATTGAATACCTGTAATTGGACACCCACGTGATCGCGCAGCGATTACGTGAGAAATAGAGGCACGAATAACCAAGCACGATCGAGTATTTTGTTATAGATACAATTAACGTTATTAGAACATTAATGTTTATAGCAAACTATTTAAAAATATATTTTCCAAGGGCTTGATCTTCGTAGAAAAGATGATTTTTTTCCAAAGAAGTCCTGACCTTTTTTTATACTTTTGTACTGTCTACCTACTTTTGGTGTTCCCTGAGGTCGAGCGTTGAGACATTTCTATAACATCTGGTGGAATTCAAGGCATGTTGCCTTGAGAACACAATATGTTCTCGATAAAAAAAGAAGGAAAGCAAAGTTCTTGATAAAATAAAAAAGCAAGTTCTTAATAAAATTTAAGGAAATCAAAAGTAAATGAATTATAGATGTCCTTCACATTTTCTTGTAGGCGTTTGTGGGGGCACCAGGGAAGAGAGGAGACAAAGGCTCGACTGGAGGTCAGGTAAAGTTCTTATTACTTAGGTCGTAATCGATGTATTTATAGGTTAGGAAGGTACAACCCGCAAAAATAGAAGCTGAAAATGTCGTTACAAGGTTACAAGTAGATTTCTGTGAAGTGTTTTATCGCGAGTTAAATAAAGGAAAAATGCAACTGCAGCTTGTGTTGGACTTAAAACACTGCTGCACTTTAAGATAATGAAACGCTTTTTAGGAAGTGTGATTTTGGTGTTTTAGGCTTTCCTCTTTTCAAGGTTATCCTTCTCCAGAACATTTCGTGCATTGTTAATGGCTCTTTTTCTCACTCGTTCAATGATGTTTTTTTGCAGGGTTTTCCTGGTGCTCCAGGCCCTCCTGGAGATGCCGGAATTATTGGTCACGGGGTATGTATGTTTGTGTAGTTACATTTCCTGTTTATGACTAAAAATAATGGAAATAGATTTTTGGGTGAACCTGGCTAACTTAGTTTGTTCTGACATTTGTAGGGACTTACAGGTGTCCCGGGTGTAAATGGACTTATTGGTGACCCCGGAGGGAAGGTATTCTTGGAAGTATTTTACTGTAACTGAGATTTCTTTCTTCGATGACTGTGTTTTGAATGCGTTATGTACACTATGAATGTATTTTTATTCATATCCAGGGTGAACGCGGGAAAAAAGGCGAGGAAGGCAAAAACGGTTCACCCGGACTTAAGGTAATGTGCATCATGTCTAAGGTTTCCGATTCATTGTTGTTCTTGATGTTGTTGTTGTTACTGATTTGATCTTTACCTCCCAAATTCAGGGCCAACGTGGATTCAAAGGACAAAGCGGAGATTCAGGGATAGAAGGACCTATGGTAACAATTTTTTTTTCAGTTCATACACTTAATTTGAAGCGATTCAACGTTGGGTAATAAATAGTAGAAATTTTAGTCTAATTTTTTATTGCCCTTTTGCAGTTCTCATTTTCCTTTAGTCGTGACGCTTTTTTTTCTCCTTCAGGGAGCAAGAGGAAAAGCAGGTTTTCAGGGCAACGTAGGAGGGAAGGGTGAAAAGGTACTTTATTCTATTTCCGTTATCCAAACCTTTAGTATTTTCCGGCATTTCCTGCCGGACAACTAATAATATTTGTAAGCGTTGGATTTTGTAGAGCTTTAGATACTCTTAACGTATCTTAAGTTAAGATGAACTGCGGTGTGGTACGCAAAGAGTGATGGCTGACGGGCGTCCCTCGTTGAGCTGCGACTAGTTCGATGGCGTTACAGAGGATTAAATTTGTATTCTGTACTTTAACTTAGAGGGTCTGGATCGGTATACTGATAACTGAGATGACTGGGTTGCATGTTCCCCTGATCCCTTCTCCCTTGCTTGTTCACCATTGATAAATTCCCTTGCTCGTGTTGCTTTCAAATAAATTAAATTCAGGGACAGGGCAGTATAATAAATTATAATGTCACTGTCATTCATTTTGTCTAAATAAAGGTCATCTTATTTCGGATCGAGCGATGTAAGCCGAACGTCGTCCATGTTTGTTTTATTGTGCTGTCGGGCACTTATCAAGTGTCGACATGTTTTAGTTGATTTCATACATGAAATGCCTATCAAATTATAGGGCGAACAAGGTGACCAAGGTAGCCTTGGAGCTGGTGGACAGCCAGGACCAAAGGTATGTACCCAGCAGTCTTGTAATACAGTGGAATCACGAACCACCTGGGAGAACGAAAATGGTTCAGAGAATCGGGAGGTTCGAAACAACGAGAATAAGTTTCTCTTAATTGTTTTGCAAAGGGAACAATAAAGTTATTTCAAATAATCGAGATTTTCGAATAATCAGGATTTCAATGTAATTGGAAAACAGTGATTTATTTAGTAGTTATTGGTGAGGGTACATCTGTAACTGCAGCATTTCATCGCTTAATGTTAGGTTTGCTAAGAAAATCAAAAAACACGTTTCTTACGTGTTTTTGTCATGCGTATAATGAGTTGTTTTTAACCTTTCATAAGAAGCTAAAGGGCCTAGTTGAGCGAAGAACATTAAGCGTTGAAATGTATCTTTTTTGGCAGTGTTTTCCTGTATTAAATAGGAACAGTCCCTATAGCTAATTAGCAGATCTGATAAGAGTATCAGCTATATGTTATTTATTTATTTTAGGGACCTGTTGGTCTACCTGGAATGAGAGGGCTTGACGGTTCCAGAGGACCTCAGGTAACTTACATGCGTTGGCCACGTGACAAAATGTATTTTGAATATGATAAATATAAAAATGTTACACTGGTTGAGAAAAGTTATTAAAAATCTCTAAAAACCCAACGTTTCGGCTTTAACATAAGCCTTCCTCAGGGGTAATAAAAAATATAATGAAGTGACAAGTTTATTTAAGATCGCGTAGTTGCTAATAAAAACCGAATATAAGAGGAAATTAGTTCTTATCCAATAGAGTCAAGGCTCTATACTCTTAGGGCAGGTACATGTCGCTGCATGATGCCGTCATCGCGGTTGAGTGGACTTTTCCACGTGTTAATTTCCCAAGCCTCTAAGAGGGGTCGGTTTCGCCAACTTGTGCTGGTACGTAATATTGTAGACGATTCCCACGAGATAGCGTGACCAGATTGTAAACAACGTTCGGCGAGTGCAGATTTCTTGGGTTGTTTTTGTTCGACCGCTTTTTGGTGTTCTCTGTGCCGAGTATTGAATTTCCGTTTGGTCTCCTCGATGTATTGTTTGTCGCAATCTTTGCATGGAATGGAATAGATTACACCGCGCGATTGATTCTTAACGTCTTCCGGCGCAGCTGCTACAGACTGCTTAGGTGACCGTTTAGGTTTGCTCGAATCGATTATAAATCGTTTCGGGTAGCCATTCGCCAACAGCGCGGGAGTCACTTGTTTTAACTCTTTGGATAGATCGTCGCTAGTTGTCGGAAGCTAGTTTGTGCGGTTGGTCAAAGACTTCACCACAGCCTTATTATCCTCTCCCTTCCCTCTTAAAAACGTCTAGGGCAAGGTTTGGTGAGACAAACCTTATCACCAATAGCAAAAGACAGGTGGCTGTGTCCCATTCTGTCACATTAACTTGGCTGGATGATGTGTTTACTCGTTTACTTGTTTTTTTGTTTCCGTTAAGGGAGCAAAAGGTGCGATTGGACCTATTGGCTACCTAGGAACAAAAGGCGTGGAGGTAATATCTCCTTGTTATTCGTTAAAGATGTGTATAAAGTTTCTTCATGTTGAGGGACATATTTACGACAGAAAAGTATGTTCTCTGTGTGTAACACACTATTTGTTTAACAGGGACATCCCGGAGGAAAAGGTGCACCCGGAGACTTGGGAACTCGAGGCGAAATGGTGAGCTGTTGTTATTGACAGAAAAAAAACATACGTGCTCAAATTTGCTTTAAATTTAACGTACTTTATTAAGTTATTCTTACCAATATGAATTTTTGTTTGTTGTTTGGCCCCAAAGGGGGAGAGAGGTAGTCCTGGAGACAAGGGGCCTACCGGCCCGAAAGGAAAGCGGGTTAGTTTGTTTGCCGTTGGAATTATGACTTACTTGTATAAAGCTGTACAGATATCGGGAAATCAGCGTTGACAACAGGTTGTCAAGCCGAGTTATGTTATCAATAACAGTCGAGTTCATTTTCCACTCTGTTTGGAAATACTATCAAATTTGTAATGTATTTTATTATGACTTGGTCCACTGATTTGCTAGATTGCTTTTTAGTTAACCAATATTGAACTCGCAAAATGGTGAGAGATCAAACAGCAATGAAAGCGAAACTTGATAAATTCTGAATACTACTTCCCGTCAAAGCTAACTTTGTTATCTCTTCGCCCAAAAGCTCAGTTTTATGTCATCCTAGCCCCGTGTCTGGAAAATGGGCCAAAAGAAGTGGAAAGAAAGAGCGAGAGAGCTCTATTTCTTACCTGATCGTTGCTCTCACCGTCTGCTTCGTTAGCACTTTTTCACATTAGAAAGCCTGTTGAAAAGGTTCAATTTAGATATAAGTGGAAGATTAGTACCACCGAACTCCAGGTTTCGTTTTGTGATGTCTGTAGTTTTAACTCTTACAATTTTGTTCTTCAAAAGGGATCTGAGGGTCCTGTGGGACCTCGAGGACAGGCTGGCAAGGCAGGAGAAAGGGTAAGCTTGAGCATGTGAGCGGGTCAATTATTATTTAATATTTTCACTTGGCAAGCATTTTATTTATGATGGCTAATAGTGTTGTCTTGGATGATATAGGGAGATGCTGGAATGCCTGGCCGTGAGGGCAGCCCAGGATCGGATGGAAATGAGGTACATGGTGCATTCTATTTATTTACTCTATTCGCAGGGGCCTACTGATGTTACAACGCCGAGAAAAAGAACAAGAAAACAAACTCGCCAAAGTTTGTTTCTTGTGAACTCAGTGGTCATCGAAGCGTTATATTTGTTAGCCAGTATTGATTCTTGTGTTCATCCCTACTGATTCCTAATATTTTCACTGTTTTATATTTTGTTTTTCTTTTTTTAAATTCACATCACCGACATTACTAAAAGCCACTCCTTTTGTCCCTTTCATATACAGGGTCTTTACGGTGTTGTGGTAAGTTTTTGTTTGTTGTATCTTTGTACACAGACAAGTTCAAGAAAATATATGCCTCTCTCATGCCGGGAAGTGGTTGAGTGTCTAATAACGATTCTAAAAGTTACAAACTTTTCAAATGTTTTGCTTTGCTTTTAGCAAACATAAACGAACAACAGTGAAACAACTACTCTTTCAAGTCCGAATCTGTTTCCAGAGTTCACGAAACCTACATGAAGCTGCTCTTAGTTGGGTGGGTGGTGGGGAGGGGTAACTGGTATTTTTTTTTATTAAACAATAACAACTGTGGGATACCTTACGATAATTTAGTACTGCTTGGTTACACATATCAAACAATTACTATTACCCTTAACTTCGGTTTTAAAATAGAGCGGTTTTCATTTGAGTGTCGAAAGTAATTAGACAATTACTTTGGTTTTGGTTTTGGTTTTGGTTTTACTACGGTTTGAGATTGACTGAGTTGTTTAATTGGTATGTAATTGGTTTGGTTTTGGTTTTACGACACTCAATTGAAAACCGCTCTAATATATTCAGATCAGTTGCTTATTGGTAATGTGAGTCATGGGACGTAATATTCAGTTGTGGTTTCCTTGGAAAACAGCTGACAAATTTATTGTGTTTGTTAATCTTACTTTTATTTCTTTCTGTCATAGGGAGGCAGAGGCGTACCGGTAAGAGGTTCCCCTTTACTGTGGATGTCTTTTTCTTATTATAATTTAGCAAGAAAAATCCCTTGATGACAACAATTTACTCTATATGTTGTTTGTTCCATTTCCGGATAAGAGAGAGACAAAGTAACTTACCTACTTTTGTTTGCCTGTGTTTTTTTTAATATTTTCTAGGGAGCTGCAGGTCAGAAGGTAAGACTGACATTTTTTCCACAATTTTGTTCATTCCAGTTTGAAATGGGTTGCAAAATCTTAATCGTTTGTTTCTGTTTCTTTCTTTTTTTTTTCTTTAGGGGCTGAAAGGAATCTCCGTAAGTACATCTCTTTTTGTCACTGACTGAGTACCTTTAAGTTGTTTTCGATTTTGTATGACAGCACGTGAAATAGAATTTGAAAGTAGCCAGACCTCGTGCTTACAGTTCGGCCTCTCCAATTAACTCGACTGGTATTCAAATAGCCATACAACTAACATTAATCAACTCAGTGAAGGGCCTGCCTTGAAATAACGTTTCCATATTTGATTTGTAGGGTGCAAGTGGACCACCGGTAAGTTGTGCTGACTTCACTACCCGGTTAAAAAAATCGTCGAGTGGGTAGAATTTGCCCGCGTTGATTTAAGAGTTGTCACCTAAAACAAGCAATTTTTATCTGGAGCCTTCTGCGTGTAAATGTTTTATTACGTGGCTTGGCTTTAAAAGGCTTTTCAAACTAAAATTTTGAGGTTGTTTGCCATACCATACAAAATTCTTTGCTATATTTCAAATACTTCTAAAGTTACACTATCCCACGAACTCGAAATAAAGTGTAGTTTAACTAGAGTTAAGTGAGCAATCACGCTTTTTTTGTCATGAGGACTTATTGATGGTGGGCATAATAATGCTGATGATATGCTTGCTCCATGTTATTATACTCTAGGGTCCCCCTGGCCAGGTGATCGGACTTCACAGGCTTGGTCATCATAATTACCTGGATCAGGTAACTGGTTAAGCTTTCAAATCTGTACGTCACAGAGTTTGTACACTTGTTTGTGCGTATCCGTGTATGGTGTATTTTCTGTGTCTCTGTATAACCTGCAATTAGCTTGTTTTTCTTTTCTCTTTCTCCCTCCTGCTTTTCATTTTCTCTTTTATTTTCATTTAATTCCACTTTATGTCCATTTTTATCAGTCGGTACAAAATCTCAAGACGCTACTGTACATGTCTTCAACGGTGGAGAACTACAAATTTCCTTTAGGCACCAGGGACAATCCAGCTATGACTTGTAAAGAACTCATGGACATTGACGACATTCGGGATGGTGAGAAACTAGCTTCATCGCGTGTGTATGTTATGAGAATTGTTCACTGTAATAGCTGTTGGAAAATCTTAGTTGGTACTTATGGATGCTTGATCGTGTTTATTACAGGTTATTACTGGATTGATCCAAACCTTGGTTGCCCTGCTGATGCCATTAAAGTGTACTGCAACTTTACAGCTGGTGGAGAATCCTGTGTTCCTCCTCTTCGGGATAAAGTAAGCACGTTTGGTTATTGCTTTGCGTTGCGTTTGGCCCATTCGTGTGCTTTATTCCGCCTGACATTATTTACAACTTTAGGACCGCCAGTGATATTGTTGAGAGTTTCTGTGGACAGTTAAATACGATATCTTGATTGTTTGTCAATACATTGACACGCCAATTGTAGGACAACGTCATTTCGATACACAGAAAAAGCATTTTTTTTTAAATCAACAGATCCCTAAAAGGACCTGGAAAAGTGGCCCAGAAGCAACATGGGAAAGATTTTCAAATCTTGAACAAGGTTTTAAGGTAATGTGATGTAGCAGTACAAATCCAACTGTACAGACTACCAAAAATGAAACTGAGACCGGTACAAATACACAAACTAACCAAAATGAAACTTATTGAGTGAAATGGATTAATGAAACTTATTTCTTTATTTTTAGATCAGTTACCTAGCCAGTAAAATTCAGTTTAACTTCCTGCGACTTGTCAGCACCAGAGTCAGACAAACCGTGACAGTCAAGTGTAAGAGAATTGTAGTATGGTTCCATAGGGCCACCAAAAGCCATCGTTACTCGTGGATCTTTCATGGAAGAAAAGGATTCGACTTTACACCGACAAGCAATCCAACACCAAACGTTGCACTGGACTACTGCCAGGTAGTGTCTTTAGTAAAACTCTACTCTGGAGTTGAGATGAGTTGGCAAGAGTTAAAGTAATTATTAAACTTAATTATTAATTTAATTGTTAAACAGTGTTTGAGAGCTCAAATGTATGTTTGTTTTAACAATTGACTCATGTTTAAGGTGATTCCCTAGTAAAAGAGCCCGCCATAGATTTCCGATGAAACTTGGTATGCTGTTGCTACAGGACAAGGAGATATTAAAAACGTAATAAAAAGAGGGGGTCATCGCGCTTGTTTTCACGCCACGATGCTGACAAATACGGTTATTTAGGTGACTTTTGGTAATCTCCGTGCGCAACAAATAAGCTCGATCGTTTTTCAATGTAGCGTGTTATATCACACAGAGTTTGAATTTCTTTGACTGTTTATTCATCTACGTCCCAGGAAAAAATGTCTTCAAATACCCTGCATTTTTTATCCTTTAAAGGAAACATAAGTTGGACATCCGCTGATGTGCCCGTTATGTCTCCCTCTGGACTATTTATTTCATTTGCCAAAAAAGTAGCGATAGATTTCTGCTAATTTTTTTCTCAGTTATTGAGGATATTGTTCTCATTGAAATTATGAAATAAAAAGTGGGGGTTACCGTGCTCGTTTAAGAGAAAAGGAGCATTTATTTCGCTATTGAGCTTAGTTTGAGGGAAATCTCTTACGTTTTGTACGCGCACGCGCTCATAGGTGCGCGCTAATGACGCGAAAATCGTGCGCAGTAGGGATGCGCAATGCAATACTTAGGAATCACCTTAAGGTTATTCCTCAGAATTGCGCATCCCTACTGCGCACGACCTTCGCGTCATTAGCGCGCGTTCGCGAGCGCGTGCATATGCATAACATACACAAAATGGTGGCTTTTTCTAAACGGCTTGGTTTACGAGAGACAAATCATCGTCTTTTCTCGGAAACGAGTACCGGGACCTAACGATTTTTTCATTTAGTTTGAATGCAGCGATCACCTTTCTATACAGTGAATATATACCAATTTCTATTTCAGAGTAACAAATTATCACTGAAAATGACAGCATAGTTAGCACTCGTAAAGGGTAGTACGTGCCCTCAAGAACACTGTGTGCTTGGAACATATTAAATCCCAGTGTTCCACTTTAATCCACCGTAGGAAAAAAGATGACGGCTGTACATTTTACCACAATGCCTCGCGAACCTAACACAGCCCAAAAGGCACAAAGAAAGCCTTATAATTACAGTATTTGTCCCTGTACTGAGGATATTAAGTAGCCTAGGTTTGAAGATTTTATAACGTTTCTGTACGTTTTTATGAACGTTGTTTAGGTTTTCGTGTGCTAAGAACTATGGGTAAATGTACCAGTCACCATAGTTTTTGCTACCGTAAGGATTGGCATTACAGTGTACCGAGACCACTATACAACAATCAACCGTTAATTATGTGAAGTACATTTGAAGTAATTCATATTTGAACTGCGGTTGTAGATGAAAGTGAAGATTGATCGTCGCAGTAAATTTTCCAATTTAAGCAGTTGGAAAGAAGAAGCCTGAAAAAAAATCAGGGCTTCAACGGGATTCGAACCCGTGACCTCCGCGATATCGATACCTTTAAACTACCGTTACCGACCGAAGACATCGTGGACTTACTGAATATTTGCCTTACATCGACTTACTTTCAGTACAACGGGAAACACTACAAACAGTTGCATGGAACAGCCATGGGGTCGCCTGTTTCTGTTGTTGTCGCAGAAATTGTGATGCAACACATGGAGGAACGCTCCCTTTCAACTTGCCGACAAGCGATACCGCTTTGGTTACGCTGCGTTGACGACACTTTTACCGCCGTTCACAAGACGAAATTGACGCTTTTCACGACCACCTAAACGAACAGAACGCCGACATCCAGTTTACTAAAGAAATCGAAGAAAGTGGAAAACTTCCTTTTCTAGACTGTTTGGTAAGCCGCGACAAAAACGAACTGCGAACGACAGTGTACAAAAAACCGACACATACCGACAGATTACTTGACGAATCATCCTACAACCCATAGTTAGTGTTCAAATATAAACGTTTCTATGAGCAGATAATTTAAGGAATTATGGGACTCATTGAAGGTCTTCCTGTCCTTAAATGAATACCGGGACCCCCCCTTTTTTTATTTCAAAATTCAAGTCTTGATATAAGCAGGCAAAAGGCAAAATTTGAATGAAAATCTATTGTGCGTTCTTTTTCGGGGGAATGACCTTAAGCGTGCATCATTGAGTTAGCAAGCGCCCAGAAGAATTGTTCAGTTAGTCGTAAGTGGGGCAGGCTGTGCATGAAGTGTTTTTCTCACTCAAAGTATCGCAGTTGTTCTAAACGGATGTTTTATTGTTTATTTTTCAATAGCGCGATGATGGAAGGTGGCGCAGAACCGAGTTTATCTTTGACAGTGACAAAGTTGACGTTCTCCCCCTTGAAGACTTGACATTCTTTCATCGAGCAGTTGGCAACGAACAGTTTGGCGTCAAAATTGGACCAGTTTGCTACCAGTGATTAAGTTTTGGAGGACATTTGACAGATTACGACGACTTAGTTTCTTTTAGTAGAAAGCGACTAAACCAGCTATTAAGAAAGCCGCTGTATTTATTTTTTATAGACAGGGGATACTTTCCCGCTCTTGGCTACTTCTTACATTAAATCTCTATGGTTTAACCATATAACGTTCTTAAATCACCGGACTCTAAACTAACTCTTTGTACCCTTGCTGGTCAAGTTTCATTTAAACAAGAAGGGTTTATTATTATCTAACGTGGGACCTGAATTAACTGCGGCGACAGTGGCGTGTGCTGCTCTCAACGTCCAGTCAAGGGTAACCGTAGACACCAGTTTGGCACTTTTGAGAACGGCTGGTTACTCGGCTAAATGAGGGACTGAGAGTATGAGTTTTAAATGTGTTTTGTTGAGAAGGGAAGGGAATGACTCCGAACAAACAAGGTTTATTTAGGTTAAACATTTCTGTACTTCTTACACCAGTTGTTTGGGAGGAGGTAAGGAGTGGTCGGCGAAAGTTGCTAATGCAGTATTTTAGATCAAGCAATAGCTAGCTCTAACTAAAGTTCTTAACAGTACCCAAAAACTTGTGAGTTAACGTTAGAACGTATCTGCATGTAATTTGTGCGGTTTCCACTTTTATTCTAAATGTTTAAACCTAAAAAGTTGAGACGGTTTTGTTTTGTAAGATTGAGTAGAATTTTAATAAAAATCCGAATAAAATAGCCGGGGCTCTTTCACCGCTGCTTTGAAAGGTTGAATTGACTTAGAAACTACGACATAATTCATGTTTCTTTTCGAAATCAGCTAAGTAGAAACCTCAAGCCCGTAATCATGTGAACCTGACCATCAACGATTACTGGAAATGAAATGGGTGGGCCAGGAAGCAGTGAAAGTTTTATGTCAAGGATAGCAATAAACGTTCCAAAGTGAAAAATTCAAAAAGCGTTCATATATCCGCGCCAATCTTGAATTTTACAACGCTTCTGCACATTTCATTTTCAGTCAGGACACTAGATGCTGGTCGTCATTCTCTTGATTGACAAGGTCACGTGGTTCAGCACAGGGTTTTAACGCACCCATCAGGTCGCTGGTTAAAACGAACGAGTGTGTTAAATTAGCGATTTATTCTGTGTTTTCTACCCTGTTTCCAGTTGTATAATAACCACTTCGCAATAATTTATTATCTAAAACCTTTGGCGTTTAATCAGAAATTAACACTATGAAATTAAAGGTTCCCATTGGAGCGCGAAAATTTGTCAGATTAGGATTCGCTCTAACCAACGCAACTCTATTGTTTTAAGGAGTTGAAGGGTGAGATGTTGCTAAAGCTGCTTTTAAACAAATAAAATTGAAGTTAAAACATTGGCGATAGCCGCTGTTGCAAAGTACAACAGAGTAAGGAAATTTCAACTAAAGTAGCTAAACTTAAATTAATCTTGAATGTTTGCCAATATCGTAACGGAGTTGATCTGATATTGAGATAATAACGATACGACGACAAGACGAGAACGCGATTAATTTCACCCGGCTGGCAGACGGCAACTTTTTCAGAGCGATCATGGAAGAGAGTGATAACAAAAAAATCGTCTTCAATTTACGTTATTATCACAACGGAGCCACATATCTACTAAATTAATTTTTTAAAATGAAAACTCCAAATGCCAGCGGAAATAAAAAAAATTGTGTCCGGCATCCCTATTATACCATACTATATTGACAAATTGTTACTTTACTCAATAAAAAACAAAGTATAACACTTTGTTAATAATAACGATAACTACAACATAAGCGTTCAATGAAATATTTCGGTTGAAAAACCTACTTCCCTTTTCCAAGGAAGTAATTACAAAATTTGTAGATCTGTATATTAGTATATCGAACTATTATTATATTTTAGCTTTTGTCTTTTCTTAAAGGCAATTCAACTGTGGAATAGCATTTAGAATAATTTAATTGCCTCATCTTATTTAAATGCTAACATCAGTTCACTGCTAATATAAATTACTCTTTGTAGTGCGGACTGTCGGTCGATGCCGCGAATTGTTTCCGAGTTATTTTGTTTATTTGATTAACTGAATATATTGTTTTCCCTTTGGATCATTAAGTGTTGGTTTCAAGTTTGTGACTCGGTTTAAATCGTCATTCCACCGAGGCCGAGTACAACTTGATGCGGAGACTTCTGCTAAGCATAATACAGTGGAACCTCGATTTAACGGAGTCGCTGGGGACCGGCCAAATTTGTTCGTTAAATCGAGGGTTCGTTATATCGAAAACCTCGATGTAACGAATTTGAGGGGAAACGACCAAAATGTTAGTTATATCGAGGTCATAGTTAATGATTGATTTGTAACACAGGTGATTTCTGTCACGCAATTCAATGCAATTTTCGTCACCAAGAAGTGTCGCATTTTGAGATGCAATTCATTAAGCATGGTGGCTTTCAGTATCAATTATTTTCCCTTTTGAGGAGACGCGCAGCTTTTGTTTACAAAAGAACGACACTTTCAGAGTAGCGATTTAAAAATGTTGCAACATAGAGGTTATACAGAAAATTGTCAGAAGTTGATTGATGTCGAAATACTACTATAATAGTGCCAATGTCTATGACATATAATAAGCTGTTGACTGAAAGGTTGCTGTCTCTTTACAATAAGGATTTCAAGGATTTGTTGACTGTTGATCTGTTCAGCGTTTATCTTCTGCCACATGTTGACATTGTAATTCGTTATATCGAGGTAGATTTTACGTTTGGGTTTCCGGATTATGTTCGTTATATCGAAAAATTCGTTATATCGAGGTTCGTTATATCGAGGTTCTATTCCATACATTTTACTGTAACTTTGGCCGGGACATAGAATATCGTTCGTTATATCGAGG
>Ga0126338_10000073_pt1 | contig 33105 bp, 20 predicted proteins | sample OrbCmetagenome_2_FD_92529 | JGI IMG/M metagenome (GOLD analysis project Ga0126338, IMG submission 92529) | Coral microbial communities from Petempiche,Puerto Morelos, Mexico - Orbicella C C metagenome | ecosystem: Host-associated > Invertebrates > Cnidaria > Coral | place: Petempiche,Puerto... | reverse complement strand
GTAAATTAATTACATGGTAAATGGTTTGAACCCAGAAATATCAGCAGCCCGTGTATGGTGTGATCGTATCCGTCTGGGTGAGGGTAGTACTGAAATAAACTGTTGTTGGTGAAGTTGATGAAGTCCCCGACAATACGAACAACAGTGCATTGATTCATCGACATATTGACCGATTCAGTCTTGTCGTATAGACAAAACAAGGGAAACTTTACTTACTTTATGATAGGAGATTCCTATAAGAAGTTTTAAATTACTTGCTGATCCAATTTCAGCCGTAAGGAAAATATATCTTTGCCGTGTATTCTAACCGCTATTTCGACGCAAAAAAAATATAGCCTTATAATTAATCAGTTTGCGCAAAAACAAATACAAAACACACAAAAAACAACCCCCCATAAAAAAGAAAGCAGAAAAAAATTCAAAAAACCTAATAAAAGAAATATTTGCCGTCGAATTAGACGGAAAAATCATAGAAAATGGCCATTTATACTGAGCTTTGCGGATAATCATGAGAGACAAGTATAGTCTAAACAAATCTAACGTTACAGAAAAAATATTTCTAGAATAGCCCCTGAATGAATTCTGTTGTCTGAGATGACTTCAAACAGCACCGTGTTAAGATAGCATGAACCAGAAGAAGACTGCATGTAAAATACAGAGGCCGTGGATGTAAATTTTAAATTAAAGGTAATGAAGACAAAACGTTAGTTGAAGTCTGACTACGGTCGAGCTGTGTTTGCGATGGAGTGACAGTAAAACACACGTTACCGATCAAGTGAAAAATATCCTGGACACTAAAGAATGGTTTGAACGGATAGACCGTCCTCAAGTAGGGCCAGCTTCTCTTATTGTGCAATATTCTTACTACATGCATGCATGTCTTGGCTCATTCCCACGTTTTGATTTGGATCAAGGAAAACAATCAAAGTCAAAATATATTCAGTGGGCCTCTCGCGGCTTTCAACTAAAAGTTAAATTTTTCCTGCAGGCTTTTCATCGCATCGGTGCTCAATGTTTATTCTATACCCTTTCTTCAATGGCAAGTGCAAACACCTTGTACTTGCCTTAGCTTTTCAAAGGGACATTAAGGGGTTAATCTCTCTCAGTTTAAAATTAAATTAAGTTTCAAACTTTGTTAAGAAATTTTTTTTTTGTGAAAAATGATTGTATGCGGTCTTTTAGTGAATATCCATATGCTAAAAATACATATCAAGTATTACAACTGATAAAAAAAGAAAATCAATCCTTCTTTATGTAATGATTGATATAGAACCAAATTAAACCGCTTATTTTCCTCGCGGACTAATTTGCCTAGTGGAAGTGCCAGGACATGGCACGCTATTTTGGTATCAGCTGACATTGAAAACACATAAACTTTGCCACTTTGTGGGAGCCATTCAACTTTCATAGTAATCAGCATGAAACACTGTGATTAATCTTGTCTGAAACAATTTGGGCCAATCATTTAGCTGGCCTTGAGCTAACTTTGTAGAATTTGCCAGTATAGAAAAGATGACAGCAATTCCAAGATCTACGTACGCTTAGCGGACCTGTGTAGTTTAATCGTTTCTCACATTCTTTTGAGACCATGCCAGGTTTAAAATAATACCAAGAAGACTTTTCTTGAAGCTTTAAACTTTGCGACAACAGTACATTTATTCATCGACATATTGAGTGATTCAATTGTGTCTTAGACAAAGCAAAGCAAACCGTTATATAACTCTTTAATTACCTCACACCTGGAGATTCTTAGAAGTTTCAAATTATTTGTTAATCCAATTCCAGCAGTAAACAGGGAAAAAAAATAGCCTTTTTATATATTCTTAGTGCTATTCCGACTCAAAAATATAGTCTTTTAATTACTCAGTGATTGCAAAGACAAAAAAACATAAACAAAAACTCCCAAAAAAAAAATACAAGAAAACAGTGAAAGACAGGTTTAGCATTCATCAAATATTTGCCCTCAAATCAGTGGGAAAATCATAGAAAATCGCCACTTATACTGAGCTTTGTGGGTATTCGTAAGAGACTAGTTCTGTGTAAACAAACATGGCATTGCGGAAAACATAATTTCTGGAATAGTCCCTGAATGAATTACGTTGTCTGAGAAGACTTCGACACCGCGTTTAGATAGCACGAACCAGAAGGACACTGTAAACTAACACAGAGGCCGTTATTAATGTAAACCTTGATTAGTAGCTATTTAATAGTTAAGCTGTTGTCAAGTTAGTCTACATTTTCTGGCAAACATAACACCTGATGATTACTGTCAGTCAGCTGTACGTACCAGCAGATCAAGACACACAAACTTGAGTGGGCCGAATTCGAAGCGTTTGGTTCTCACATGGTTCAGTTCTCTCACGTTAATTACCGAAAGTATCTGAAACTAATACGTACGGCTCTGAGTAGTAGAAATGTTTACGGAAAATCTCAAAGATTTTTCATGCAAGCTCACGGTAAAGGTTGCGTTGAATGCGTGGGTTTAAATCCAGCCGGTTGAGGGGCAAAGTTGACAAAGTAGCTAGCAATCTGAAAGTTTTCAGTACTTATATTTCTATAAATCGTTCTCAAAAGAATTCAATTCTGCCAGGGCTTTAACAAAAATGAAATTTTGAATAATATACTGACAACGCTCCCAATGCTGAAATTTGGATAAGGAATTTAATTTTTGTTCATTCGTTGTGGAAAGTGATCATACACACGTGCAATATGAATTGAGAGAATCAAGCTTTGTTCGAATCCAACCTGGAAACACAACATCGATATTAATGCCACTGATCCTTTGCAATAACCCAGATCAGGTGTCTGTGCGCATAAAATTAGAATAGAATTGATTTTACACGTACAGCCCATCTAGTTTTTCAAAACTGTCTCAAAAGAGCAATCAGGAAACTTTTCCATCTCACATTAACAGTTAATTTAATTATAAAGTTCAGGCTCAGCCCCCTAGATTGACTATCTTCAGTTTCTTGCAAGAGACATAATGACAAGAAGTTTGTCGATGTAACTGCTTTTTTTTGAGAGAACAGAACTCCCTGAATTGTTTTGTAGCAAGGTTTACTGAAACAGAAGACTGAACTTTCCAAGCTGAACTTGGGACCTGGGTCAGTGAAGACACCAAGGCCACAGCTGTAGTTGCTTTTTTTAACAAACGTATTGTGTATCCTTAAGAAAAACTTGCTCTGGGTTTCATGGTAATATTTGGACATTTTGAGAAATATTGCGAATCCTGCGGGAAAAACTTGGCTATATATTTTGGACATTTTGAGAAATATTGGGTATTCTAAGCGGAAAACTTGCACTTGCCGTGTTTGAAAAGTAAAATGTGGATATTTGGAGTAATTAAATGTTGGGCATCCTAAACGAAAAGCTTGCCGACTGGTTTCGAATAGTAACATTTTGTACTTTGTACGCCTCGACATAAATCAGTTGTTCAAAGAATCAATCAACAGCCGCAGCTACAATATATCTGAGATAAGTTACGTGGGCCAACATCATAACTTTTCAAATTACGATCAGAGGAAGTTGGCGTTGATGACAAGAAGGCGTTTTATTTCATTGATCGACATCTAGTATAAACGTAAAGCGCTTATAGACGACTGTGTGTTTAGATAAACTAAGTGTCACAAGCTGTGTGAAACATCTTAGCTCCTAATCTAGTTGAAAAGGAAAAATCGCACTGGTTATTCTCGCGTATTAGAACGTAAGCTGGCAGGAATTAGGCTCCTTAGCATTATGTGTTGTTTCTGCTGTGGTTAGACAAGGCGTCGCCGAATACAACACGCACGTACGCATCCCCGGGGGGGTACTCTACAAAGTTTTATACGGGGAGGTCCAACCCCTTACGGCTTTTGTGTACCATTTTGACAGAATAAGTACCCCTTTCGTATACCTTTAATTGAAAAAAGGTATCTTCTTCACATGCTTTCATAACCGGTCCGTATTATAAATAAATCACCAAAAAGGAAATCTTGTCACAGACACAAGGTGCGTCTGTTCGAAATATGTAAATTAAAGGCCCTTTTAAATGACCAAATGACAGATTTCCCTACCCTTCCATATACGTCAACTTGTGAAATCCCTGCCCTTTTATATACCTGAAGCCTGAAAAAGGTATCCCTTTCGGGCGGAGTCTCCCCGTTTAGGCCATTAGAGGGAGAACCCCCCGGTACACAAATATACTGCCGCAATACAATGTGTGAGAACAGTGCGGCTGTCAGGTAGGAAAAGTATTTTCAGTGAAAAAGTATATTCAACACTTGAAAAATCGTTTATTATATTTGTTTCTGAATGTATTTATTATCAAAATAAATGATATAGGACTCTTTAAAATGATCAAAGTCCTGCTGTTTCTCTCTGAGATTAAAACACTGCTTTAAAATCGTACTTCTAAATCGCGTGATATTCTTAATTCTAACGATTATCCACCGGAATCTGCGCAAAGTGATTGACAGTGATATTTAAAAAAATCAAGTTCAAAATTGGATTGCCGAAAATTTCTGAAAGCGTTTAAACGCCATTAAAGTTAAATTGACGGAGTTATTATATTGTTGTATTTGACTTCTCCTTTGTGGAAACAAGGGAAGGCGATTAACTTCATTTGAATTTCAGATTCATTCAACATAGGAAATGGATTTCATCATACGACTTTCGGCGGTTTTCAGGTTGAGTAGTTTAGAATAGTTGTACTTTCTGATATACACAGTGTTTCAAGAGGTACAAACAAAAGTTATTTTTCCTCTTACGGCTTTTTCAGCAGTTGCTGGTTTAAGTTTAAACAGCTCTGATGTACATACAGGCAATGTTGTCAGTGTTTGTTTCTTTTCAGTGCGAATACGACAGAGAGTTGTAAATTCACACAGAAAGTTCAGTTCACTCTTAAGAATGACTCAGTTGTGAAACGTGTGATGAATATTTATTCCGTTCTTGCGTGAGTGGGCAGAATTTCAAGAGCTGGATTCAACTGGCTTTAGTTATCAGTCAATCTTTTTGTTCGTTTGAATATAAGTAATACGTCCAATTGTTCACGAGTGATTTACTTGCATAATGCCCTTTCTTGTCACGAGAAGAGAAATTTTTGCGGTTTAATCCGCGGCAGTTTGATTCCTCGAGCAAACTTTCATTGTTTTTCCTTTGTTTGCCTTTGGAGACTGTGGTCAAGTGCTGACATATTTCTTTCTTTGTGGGGTTGATCTTCCGAAGATAATTGGCTGAAGATAACAACAACTCTGTAATGTCACGCTAGCAGAGGAAACCACAGAAGACATTTGTTGACACTCCATAAAGTTATTGGAGCCACTTAAAAGAATTCGTGCGAACCCGGTTGTAGATTTGCGCCATTTACTCGGTATGAAAAGCAAACATGGTACAAATTATTGTCTGGGGCAGATGGTGTTCAATTGCACTCAATTAAAACCGTGGCGATGTTGGAGAGAATTTTAATAATGCGACCTTTCGAGAACATTGACGATAGCTAATAAAAGACTCTAAATTCCTTCCTGAATTAGCATTGCAATGATCTGTCACTATGGAGACGGTGTCAATTAGGTTGTCACATTTCCTGTCCGTTGGACGCCCTGTAGTGTAATTTTAATTCCCGGGGGACTTCATCAATTTCTTTCTGGTCATTCATCACACCAGACATACAGTTGGATTTCTAGAACGGATGAAGGGCATGCCTGGGTCGCTGTCCTTACCTTTTCAAATGTGTCGCATTCCTTCGATTTATTACTTTACAATTTAACCTATCTGAGATGAAGTTGTTGGATGAATTGACCATTAATCGGTAAGGACATTTCCCGGCTAAACAAATCACGAACGACTAATTGATTTCTACCTGTTATCATTCCTCGCTAATGTTTTCTCTACCGCTTCTTCTTGCCCAGGTAAAGAGCACGTGGATTGAGCACAGAATGAAGTTTCTCTCAGGACTTGTGGCATTGCTCATTTTATTTTGCGGTTCTGTGAATGTTTGTCATGGAACTCTCAAAGAAATTCCGAACAACAACACACAAACTTTCCGAAGTTTTGGCGACGATCGAGGGCGGCAGGGACGTCCTAATTCGGCAGTCGTGGACGTTGTTCCCACGTATTCACTGGAATATCGCTCGCCTAACAAGAAAGACATAAAATTCACAAGTGGAGGAATATATCAAGCAACTATTCCCGAAACAACTCATTTAGGGACGCGAGTTAAATGCGACTTAAAAATGGGTGTTTATGCCCACGAGGAAGAAAGCGAGGTTCAATTTATGATAACCAAGGGGAACGAAGGCGAGACATTCACAGTGAACGCGAGGCGAGTCAAATCAGCGAAGGATTTCGTGTTCATGGATATTAAAACCAATAAAAGACTCAATCGTGAAAGCGTACGAGGAGGAAATTATCTGCTAACTGTTGAGGCTCAGGATCCAAGGACTTTAGCAGTTTTGGACACAACTGAGCTAAATGTGAGCGTTACGGACTTGAATGACAACAGACCCATATTTTCTCGCTCTTTTCAACATGTCACGATAGAAGAGGACATTCCTTTACACACATCCATCGCCCAAGTGGTTGCCACAGATGCCGACACTGGCCCGAATGGATGGCTCTATTTTTTCTTCAGCGAAAAATCGTCTTTCTTTGCTATAGACCCTGAGTCTGGAGTAGTGACTGTAGCGCGGACGTTGGCCGGCAAGAAAAGGAGAAGATACGAATTGCTCGTGATCGCGAAGGATCGTGCCTTGTGGCCTTCAAAACCGGCCTCGGCTAAAAACCACAATATTACCGTTACAGTGCGACCTGTAAACAGGTTTTCGCCGGAGATCAAAGTTAAGTCACAGCTTGAAAAGATTACTGAAGGAAAGACGGGTATGCGTATCGCCGTAATTCAAGTTTCCGATCAAGATAACGCAAACAGCGGCGAAATCAACAAGGTCCGGATTACATCAGGGAATGAAAATAGTAACTTTCGAGTAAAGCGCTCACAGGATGCGCTCGACGAGTACCTAATCGAGGTAATAAAACCACTGGATCGCGAGAAAGCTCCCAACGGTTTTGATGTGGTTTTGACGGCCTTTGATAAAGGTGTCCCGCCGCGGAATGGCACGGTTTCGTTCCATGTTTTGATTGAGGATGTCAACGACATGATACCAGCATTTAATCAGAGCGCATACACAGCCACGATTTCCGAACTGGCGCCCCCTCACTCTTCTGTGATGCGCGTGTTTGCAGTAGATGGGGACTCTGGTGAGAATGGCAGGGTTTATTACACTTTATCAGGAGTGGACAGTGATAAATTAATGATTGACCATAACACAGGTTTGATAACTACGAATAAATACCTGGACTATGAAACAAAACCTCGGCTGGAATTTGAAGTGCGATCTTTTGATGCTGCAGCTGTTGGCAGAAAGATGGCAAGTGTGAAAGTTTCAGTCGATATTGAGGATGCTAATGATTACGACCCAGTGTTCGACCAGCCTTCTTACTCCATAGAGATTTATGAAGACTTGACACCCGGGACAAAATTACTAGAATTGACAGCAAATGACCAAGACTCTGGCCAGAACGGGCAGATCCAGTACACAATCATAAACACAGAATCAGTCCCTTTTGCTATTGATTCTGAGACTGGAGAAATTACTGCGCTGACCACACTTGACAGAGATTCAGGGCTCCAAGAGCACATTACTTTAAGGGTGCGTGCATCAGACTTTGGAAAACCATTCCGAAGGGAATCTGAAACCTATGTACACATCCATATCAAAGTCTTCAATGATAATGAGCCTGTGTTTGAATACTCCATTTGCAAAATACAAGTTAATGAAGATGCACCTGCTGGAACTATTTTAGCTACTCTGACAGCTGTGGACGTTGATGTGGCAGCAACTGCTCCACTTGGCTATTCCATACAAACAGCTGGAAATGAAGATCAAACATTTAAGATAGATCCCACAAGTGGAGTGTTAAAGACTGACAAATCTCTTGAAGGTGGTAGGCAGGAGTTTATTCTTTACATCCTGGTGACTGACCCAACAAACGATGCAGCAGTAAGACTTGAAATCAAAGTTGTTTCAAAACAAGCTGCTGCTGGATTTTCCAATTATGTCAAAGCACAATGTCAGGTTAGTGCAGAGCATGCAAAGGCTGTGGAACAGATAAAGGAACGAGGAGAATTTAAACCTTCCCAAGCCTCTAATGATAAAGCACTGCCTAAGCCAGCTAATACTAACTCTCCAGAATTTGTGCCGCACAAGCCTGCAATTGATATCAGTGAAGATGTGGCTATTGGATCCGCAATCACAAAACTCTCTGCTAATGATAAAGATCAAGGCTTTAATGGAATGGTTTTGTACGCCATAGTCAGTGGTAATAGTGGAAGTTCGTTCAAAATAGATATGTACAGCGGAGAGCTTTGTATTGGATCATTATTGGACAGAGAAAAAATTACAAATTACACTTTGAACATAACTGCCTCTGACTGTGGATCTCCAGTCACAAAAACAGCCTTTACAATAGTCCATATCAATGTTTTGGATGTCAATGACAATGCGCCAATCTTCGAGAATGACTCATACGAGGTTACTTTACCTGAGAACATTACAATTGGTCAAACTGTTGTGCTCTTGAAGGCAACAGACTTGGATGACGGTGATAATGGAAGAGTTCGTTATCAACTTGTGAATGACTTTGGTGGTAAATTCAGGATAGACTCCAAATCAGGTCGACTCTCAGTAGCGTCAGCTCTTGATTATGAAGATCGTCCAAAATATCTCATTGAGGTGCAAGCATTTGATAACTCCAAAACATCACAGAAGATCACATCTGCCAAAGTCTTTCTAAATCTGATTGACATTAACGATAATGCACCTGCTATTGTCCCAAAGAGTTTTAATGTGTCCATTCCAGAAGACATTCCAGTCGAAAGCGTTGTAGCAGCAGTTTCTGCTGAAGATCCAGATACAGGTTTAGGTGGAGAAATTGAATTTTCCTTGGTGGGAAGCCCGAAGAAATTCAAGATCGATCCTGGAAGTGGTGTTATACGATTGCGTCGTCGAGTTGACTATGAACAGCAAGATGTTTACAACTTGACTGTTAAGATCAGCGACAAAGGAACGCCAGTTCTTACATCATATGCGAATGTAATCATTACCATTCTTGATGTAAATGAGAATAATGTTGCACCCAAGTTTAGTGGAGGAGACCTTCTGGAAGCCACTGTGTATGAGAACCAACCGGCGATGACCACTGTTATGCGTTTGAAAGCATCAGATGGCGACTCATGGTATATAAAGTATGCAATCATTGATGGAACAGGTGTTGACAAGTTTAGAGTAGATCCTGAAACTGCTGTCATCACAACCACTCAAGTCCTCCGTCGTGAAGAAGGTGATCACTACTGGCTTCATGTTCAGGCTAAAGATGGCGAGATGTATCCACTGCACACAAATGTTCCAATGTTGATCAAGGTACTGGCAGCTAATGATGACCCTCCCTACTTTAATCCTCCTGTTTATTACCCTTCAGTTAAAGAAAATGCTAAAGAAGGGGAGACTGTAGTTACCATCCAAGCTCACAATCCAAGTTCTGATGATTCTAGCTTGATGTACTCAATTACACAGGGAAATGAAGCTGGCAAGTTTGCTATTGATGTAAAGACTGGCCTCATTATAACCACTGCGGCTCTTGATCGAGAAGAGCAAGACTTCTATGAACTAACAGTTACTGTGTCTGATGGGAGCACTCCACCACAGACTGCGAGCATCACTTTTCCGGTCACAGTTACAGATGCAAATGACAATGATCCTATATTTTTGAAAACCAGTTATTTTGCTGTTGTCAAGGAGCAGAGTGCCTCCTTAACTCCTGTTGAAATCTTTAGAGTAGTAGCAATGGACAATGACATTGGCACCAATGCAGAACTTATTTACGGAATCCAGCTGCTAACAGAAAATAATGCTGGAAAAGTCACGATAAACCCTAAAACTGGTGTAATCTCTACAAGGCAGGCCTGGGTAGAAGGAGATTATATAGATTTTGAAGTCAATGTTACTGATGGTGGAACTCTTCAGAGGTCTGTTTCAGTGTACGTTAGTTTGGATTGTGAAGCAAAGAATTACCCAACATCAAACCCACCAGAGTTTGATAAGAAAAGTTACAAAGAGTCCCTTGAAGAAGATGCTGCTGTTGGAACAACTGTTGTAGTAGTTTCTGCATTTGACCTTGATGATGGTGATGTTCTGACTTATTCCATCAGTGCGGGAAACACTGGGAACAAATTCCAAATCGATAGTGATTTGGGTGAGGTTACACTTGTCGGAAAGCTTGATCGTGAGGAAGTGAGTTCCTTTATCCTGACCATCCAGGTGTCTGATGATTACAATGTTGACGAGGCAACTTTGATTATAAATATCCTGGATGTGAATGACAATTCACCACAGCCTGTCATGACAGAGTACCAAGCCCATATCTCTGAGGATGCTAAGCCTGGGACTTTACTGACCAAAGTTCAAGGTAAGGTTGATTAGCATGTTATTTCTCCCTACAATACTTACATTGTCAAGTAGGTAAATTAGGACAAAAGAGGAAATCATCAACTACACATTTATTTATTGTGTTGATGCAAATCGAAATTCTCAAAGCTGACATTCAAGAATGCACAGGAATGTGAATGGTCCGAACTGATGCTCAAAATTTGGTTCAGTAAAAGAGTTGATGACTGTTTCAATATTAATAATGGGAAATAGCTACAATCTTGGACAATTTAAGTGAAGAATTAAGACCAGCCCTCCCCCCATTTCAGATTGCACATTTTGGGTTTAGTGCCAGTTCATCATAGATTAAAAGGGAGGTGTCGTTTTATTTTTTATTTTCTTCTGACTGAGATGGTACTCTTGGACAATTTAAGTGAAAAATTAAGACCACCCCTCCCCCCATTTCAGTGATGGAAAAATTGCACATTTTGGGTTTAGCACCAGTTCATGATAGATTAGGTGGAGAAGTGGTTTCATTTCGTACTTTGTTCTGACCAAGGTTGTAGATGGATGTTATCATTTGAAGTCAGCACTCTCCTGAAAACCAGACTTGTCTGCTACATTGTATCTTGGTAAACAAATTAAGCCACCGAGGGTGTCACATTTGACTTAGTGTCTTACAAACAATTTTAAACACCAGCAAAAAAGTAAGCATTCTTTTTTAAAAATTCTTTCTGTAACAAATTTGAGTCAGTTAGTCATTAGAACTAATAACCAAATTTTCCTAAGGTGGATACAAAACAATTTATAAAAGATAGTACAGAGAGTTAAATTTTGATCTCAATATTGTTTACAGCAATTGATCCAGACGAGGGCGTCAATGGAGCAGTAAACTATGCCATTGTTGGTTCAGTGAAACAGAAATCCCGATCACTGTTCAAGATACAAAGTTCCACAGGCAGAATAAAGACTATCAAGGCTTTGGACCATGAAGATATGAAGGAGCATACCCTGATAATCAAAGCCACAGACCAGGGGGAACCCAAGAGAGAAAGTCTCTTTTCTATCGTAATTGCTGTTGATGACGTCAATGACCACAAACCAGTCTTCCTGAGATCGGAGTTTAAGGCTGAAGTCCATGTTGATGCTTCTCTAGGCACATCCATCCTTAAAGTGTTTGCTGTAGATGGTGATGATGGTACAAATGCTGTACTGAAGTTTTCCATGAAGGGCGGTAACACAAATGATGCATTCTATATTGATCAGAATTCTGGGGTTATTCAAGTGGCCGCAAAATTAAGCAGCAGCATTAAAAAGTATTATCTTCAAGTGCAGGTGTCAGACAGCGGAACCCCAGCTGAGACTGCAGAAACTGAAGTACAGGTAAGCCAACAATGCTTTTGAGTGATGCTGATGCTACTGATCCAGAATAAGTTATTGATGTAAAGTTATTTAATATCAGTCCTTCTCACTGAAGGTGCGGCTGCCTCATGGTTAATGTGTTTGCCTCCTGCTCAGGCTGTCCGGGTTAGAGCCCTGGCCAGAGACATTGTCTTGTGTTCTTGGGCAAGACAATTTACTCTCACATTGCCTCTCTCCATACAGGTGTATAAATGGGTAGCGGCAAATTTAATGCTGTGGTGGTAGAAATACTCCCTAGTCCCTTAATGCTCCTGAAACCAGGGATAAGTGCCAGACTGATGGGCCACTCTACCTTACCTGACCTTCTCAGTTCTGAGCAACAGTTTGGCAACAGAGACATTAGTGACATTAGTTCCCTATTACTGGTGGAGTAATATGATCAGTTCTTTGATTAGGAGCTTATGACAATGAAAACTGTAATTTCACCAAGTTTAGTCCACTGGCCAGTAAGTGTGAGATTCTAAGGAAGTTTGATGTTTGGAAGAGGTTCCTCTCCCCTACATGTAACTGCTTTCTTATGACAAAGCTCAAGTTATAAATTCTCCTAACTAATATTATAAGTACTGCCATTTAACTTCGTGTAGTTCTGAGCGTTTGAAAACAAATCAGCAGGATTTTCTAATATCCGTTTTGTTGAATGTAGCAGTTTGATTTTTAATCCCCATCACTCAGAACTGATCAGAACTAATCTTTTAAGGGGAAAGCGATATCTCCTAAGAAATAAAGGATTAACTAAAAACGTTTGGCTGAATTTTTCAGTTTAAAATTAGTACGATTTTGTAGTGTTACGTAATGTTTTTCTAAACTTAATTTTTTCTCCTTTAAATTCCTTATAGATTTTGGTGAGAGGGATAAAGAAGCCAGTTATGTTTGGACGTCCGTTGTACCAAGCTTCGATTGTAGAAAATATTCGTCCTGGTCATGCCATTATCAACGTTGTGTTCAATGGCACTATGGCTTCTTATGAGCTTATTCCACAGGATAATGCCTGTTGGAAGGATTTTCATGTCAACAGAAAATCTGGATTGGTGACGAACAAGGTTAGAATTCACCCTTGCTATTTATAAAATCAAAGCTTTGCAATAAAATCTGGAGGTATTTCTATCATGCTGGGAGCATTACCAAACTGTTCAAAACACAAGAAAGGATGTTACAGTACTTTATAGTTTCTGTATTTTTCTCGCGGAAGTTGGGGCGGGAAACTGTTTGATTAGTTGTTTATTCCAAAAAAAAAAAAAAATTGTAGAAATTTTAGTGGAAATTCGTGTGGAAGCCATTCAATTGTTTACAAGTTTCTTATGACGCTCTGATGACAAGTACAGTTCAATGGTTTTCTTGGGCGTGAAACCGAAAAACGTGAAGTTGAATAGCGCACTTCAGAGATTACCAAACTGGTTTCGTTTTTTCAGGGCAAAAATTTCGCAGTATTTACAAGAGTTTTGACATTTCTTAGTTCCTTCGTTTCTGCGTTCGCGTTAAGTCCAGAGTCCAGATTCACTCTGACACTCTCTCACTTTCGCATCTGTGACGTCAATCATACAATAATTCCTATTTTTGGAATGAACATCACCAAATATGGTTAGCCTTACATCTCTGTGAAAAAAGTACCTTTCAAGAAGACGTCATGTACATTTCCAAAATTATTCGGCGAATTTCGACTGTCAATAAGTGATAACATATTCGAATGAAAAGTCAGTAATTTTCCTTGAGGCATTAAAGACATGTAATCACTTAACTACAATGCAATTGTTAATAATTGTGACTATTTTTACCACATATTTTTTGTACTTCATTTATCAAAAAGTATGCTCGCTCTAGAAAGGTGAACTCTTATTCCTTGATGAAGAATTGTTCATATAATGATTTGCACATCCTGTGAGAAGTGATTTGTGTGCTGGGCTTGCTCCAGTAGTTTTTTTAACCTTTTGAAAAACGACGCAGAAATTGAGCGGCATACTTGAGATCTATGCGCCCAAACGTGCTCTCTCTCCAGGTGGAAGGGATGAAATTCAAGAAGTAATGTGATCTTAAACTAATTCTTTTAGAGCCGAAATTAAAAATAGTTAGTTTATTCTGCCTAAGCTGTTTGCTTATTTTTGTAAAGAAGAAATGTGTTTACAAACGACAGACACTCTTAACTGAAATATTTGAAAATTGCTCTTGTACAATGACTTCAAGCCTTTTCTATTGCATGTGTTTGTTCGTGCTGTGCCCAAACAGGACTTGCCTTGATTTTAGCTGCTAAACAGATGACACGTTGCTTTCTACAGATCTCCTTTTTAGTATTTTATAATAGTTAATGGGATTGTTTTGTCAAAACTCGACTTCATAGAGTTATTAAACTTCAAACGAGACGCGAAACCCTCAAGATTAAGTGGGATTATAATTATACACAGCAGAAAGTTGTTGTCGTTAGCGAGGATTTGTGAGTAATGAAAAGATTAAGTTGGATACGAATTCTGTGCAAATCGAATATTTGTCTGGTCTTCTCTGAGTGCTGTTCTGATGGTAGAAAAACTTTCAAAAGTTTGGCAAAAAAGCCTCCGTTATTTTCCGGAAATTCTCTTATTTTAGTTATTTCACCGTCTGTTGGATCTGCGTCGCGTGATCTCGTCAACTCCGTGATAAATTTTTAGCAATCCGGTGCCAAAGAAGTTATAATCCTGCATTTCTGTGATCCATTCATTCGTAGCGCGTTTAATGAAGGTTTTCAACGAAAACATTGTGTGTTATTCCTATAGTGTTATTTTTGCTGCCCACCAAGGCAGCGTTAAACGTTTGGCACTTTTACTGTGGCAAATAAATGGCTGTGAATCACAGTTTTTGTGCGCCCTATCAACTACCTCTTTCATCGCTCAAACATTGCCAGTGTCAAAGTTCATTAATTCCACGCGAAACGTCACGCATGGCGATCAAGAAGCGTCGAGGATATATTTCGAGTTTCTTGTGTCGAAATAGCAATCAATTTCGAGCAATGGAGAGAACGTCTTTGAAAAATGGCTATCCATAGTTTTCTTGCCACTGTAAGACACATTTTCGTCATCGCGTGACCAGGGAAACCTTGCGTTCCGCATGAAGGTTTCCGTTTGGTCGTTGTGAATTTTGTTGCACTTTGATATGGATTTTTGCGTTTGTTAATCTGCTTAAATGGAATTATACCTAGAGATTGCATAAATGTTTGTTTCAGTTAATTTTTGAGAGCCTGTTATGCCATATTATGGTTAGAAATTTGTGTACAAAGCTGTTTTATCACTTGTATCATTTTTCCGGTATCGCTTTTGGCTAGGTGATGATACAGATGAACACAATGACACGTTCTTTTCTGTTGTTGAATAATCAGTGCTAGTTTATTGAATAAGGGGCAGTTTGCGGTTTAACCGCAGGACTATACACGCATTCGATTTTCAAATGTCTTCAGAAGTAAATTGCTGAAGGCAAAAGGCATTTTACATTCACTTTTTCTTAACTTCAAATGCTCCAAACACTGTAATAAGATGAGGGTGAATTATTTTCCCTGTTGCAAGCCTTTTTCAAGAAGGTATTAAGATATTTGACCTTTTCTTTTCTGTGGAGGCACGGTGGCCTCATGGTTAGTGCGCTCGAATCCGCATCGGGTGATCCGGGTTCGAGTCTTGGCCAGGGACATTGTGTTGTGTTCTTGGGCAAGACACTTTACTCTCATAGTGCCTCTCTCCACCCAGGTGTATAAATAGGTTCTGACAAACGTAATGCTGGGGGTAGCCCTGCGATGAACTAGCATCCCATCCAGGGGGGAGTAAAAATACTCCTAGTCACTTCATGCTACAGAAACCGGAGATAAGGGTTACTTGGCTTTACCTACCTACTGTCTGCTAAAAGCTAAGAAACATCCAATAGAAAGGTTTTGCGATATGCAATTAGCAAAGGACAGCGAAGGAGGGGAGGGGTGGAGGAGAAGAGACAACTCCACCCTCTTGGATAAAACTATTATTAGACGATTTTTTTTACCCAAATTTCTCACTTAATTATAATTGCCATCCTTTTCAGTACCAAACCAAAGTGATTTTATTTCATTTTTTGTTCCCTGTTTTCAGAAACCCTTTGATGCCGAAGAGCTGAGCGAATGCAAGCTTCACATTCGAGGGATCAGCAGTGATGGGGAAGGACAGACCCAGCTAATTGTCAAGATAATCAACGAAAATGATCATGCACCAACATTTACCCAGGCACTGCACGTGGGTCGCGTGAAGGAAGGTTTGCCAGAAGACTCGGCCGTGATTGGTGGAGATGGCAAGGCACTTGTCATTCACGCCAGCGACGCTGACGTCAGCAACAGTGATTTGATGTTCGAGGTTGTTGGATGTACGGCGTTTACGATCGATTCTCAAACTGGGGCATTACACACAACGGAGGTAAAGAGCATACAGTAAAGACCAGCGTGTAAGAACTTAAAATTTAAGAACCTGTTAGCCTAAAATCTCCCTGTTAAGCACCGGTCACATAAGAACCATTCTAGGCTAAAATCGCAATACAGCTTCTTATTTTCAAAACATGAGTTTTTTCAAATATAATACAGTTTATCACATGCGATAAAACAACAGGTAACAAAAACTAGCGAGAACTGTGGCAGTGTTTTAACACCACAATGCTGTAATATAAAGGCCACATCCATGAGCACAAGTTGTTTTTTTAAACAAAAATTAACAACCTGATTAAGAGCCTAGGTAGCTAATTTCACAGTAAACATCATTTATATAGGAACCTATGGAGCCTAACTTAAAAAAACCTAGGTTGTTATACGTTGGTTTTTTACTGTATTCCTTGTAGGCAGTTGCAGAATTTATTGTACAGCCACCGCGTTTTGGTTAGATCTCTGACGCGACCGTTATTGAACATCCATACACTTTTCTTTTCTTAATTTGCAGGCGTTGGATTTCGAATCAACAGCCTTCTACAAGTTCAAAGTCAAAGTTTCTGACGATGGAGAACCGAGCCTTGCTGCTTTCACTGATGTTGAAGTTTTTGTAGAGGACGTGAACGACCTCCCACCTGTGTTTGTTTATCCTGTCTTCTCTGCGATTTTGTACTTACCAACTTTCCCGGGCACTGAGGTCGTCAGAATCAGCGCGACTGATGGAGATACCTTGCCTCTCACAAATCTAACTTATTCTATCGTTTCACAATCTGTCTCCGCACCTGTGTCTCAGATGTTCGATATTTCTCCAACACTTGGTGTTATAACCGTGAAAAACGCGTCTCTCCTACACGAAGCTGTATATTACCTTACGGTTTCTGTTTCCGACGGTAACTTCACAGATCAAGCCACTGTCGACATCGACTGTAAGCCTCTGCCTGTCAGCGACTTGAAGTTCAGTCAGGGCAGATACAACACCTCTGTTCTGGAAGGAGTCAGCTCAGCAAGCGACATCGCTGAAGTTCGTGCAGTCGGTTATTCAATCGGGGAGACCATTACCTACTCAATCGTTACTCCGTCGGATTTCTTCGTCATTTCCGAAAGCACGGGTATTGTATCTACCTTGTCTGGCAGAGAATTTGACCGTGAGACTGTAGATCGATATGAAATCGTCGTACAAGCTAAGGACAGTGGAAAACCGATGCCGAGAGTTGCTCAGAGCGTGGTGCTAGTAGAAGTTGATGACGTGAATGACAATGCGCCGAAGTTCACCGAGGAGTCCTACTTCTTCGTCGTGAAGAAAAGCGTAGACGTCGGGGCCACTGTCGGAAAGGTCGAGGCACATGATGATGACATCAGCAACAATGGCGAAATCAAGTATGTGATTTGGTATAAGTGTTTATTTACGCGCTCTGATGTGACGCTTAAACGAGTCTATGTGAACATGACTAGGACGAATTCCGGGCCTTATTTAACAACAACTACCACATGTCTTTATTTGCCTTATACCAGCAATAGCCCATTTCCGAGTTGCCCTAAGCCTATCTATCCAAGCGAGGCCTGGTACTCAACCATTCATATGAAAATGAGTGTAATTTTCATGTGAATGAAATCTCATTTTCACATGAAAGGATGGGCACCAAGACTCGCTTTGAGAAAGAGGCTTAAGGTAACTTACAGAGTGGGTTTTGAAAAGAGTCGAAGATAATTGTGTGAATCCTCCATTACGGCTAACGTCGCGCAAGAAATAAGAACTTTGACTAATTTGCCAGCTAATATTACTTCGATATTTTTTTTTGTGCTATTTTAATATCTACATGTACTATGCTTTTGAAACTTTTGACTATTTATACATTTTGCTTCTTAGCCCATATTTGGTTTCTATGAGGAATATTTTGAACAAACAGTATCCACTTCGTTTGCTAATATACTTATTTGCTTTGTGCTTTCTTTTCTCATGCAGATATTTACTCAAGGCGGGTGGTGACGGGCTCTTCAGATTGGAGCATACCACCGGAAAAATCAGAGTCGCGAGACTGTTGGATTACGTAGTCGTTCCCAAGGTCTTTACCCTTGAAATCGAAGCGCACGATAGAGGCCTGGTGCGGTTGAGCACTAAAGCGATTGTGAAGATCAAAGTGGTGGATAAAGAGACTCCGATATTTGACCAGTTGTCCTATGGTAGAGTACTGCGGGAGGATGTCAAAGTTGGACAGGAAGTCAGTCGAGTACAAGCTAGGAGTCCGGGAGGCGCTGGCATATTTTATACAATCGTGCAAGGGGATCCTCTGAATCAGTTCGCCATCGATTTGAAAACAGGTAAATGCTCTGATGACTGGCCTAAAACTTAAACTTAAGCTGTTAGTGAGACGACCATGGCCCGCATAAATATTATCAGCCAGTTAAACTTGAAGCCAAAAACATGAAATCTGTGGCAAACGCGGCGATGAAGATCAGAAAATGCCCGGTAGTGTTCTTTCCTGGTTAACAGCCCATCATATCAAGCAATATTTTCAAACCTTTTAATTTGTTTTTTTTTTTAATCTTACCAGGGGTCTTGACGGTGGAATCTCGTCTTGACTACGAGACTCAAACTAGTTACCAACTTCTTGTCCGCGCAACTGACGCAAAGACGACATCTTACGAAGAAATATACGTCGATATTGACGTCACAGATGTCAATGATATTGCGCCAGTATTCAACCAATCACTTTACCTGGCGATGATCTCCGAAGCTGTTCCGATTGGCACGTCGGTCATCTCCGTAAAAGCTTTTGATGGAGACTCGGGAGTTAACAAGGCGATGACGTACCGACTGGAGAACTTGAACACGAACTACAACATCAGCAAAACTAGCGAGTTCTTCATTATCAGTCAGGATAAAAGTGAGATTTCAGTCGCCAAGGAACTGGATTACGAGACAAATGTGGTGCACGAACTGAAAGTCATCGTGACCGATGGTGGGAGTCCACCGCTGACTGGCGAGGCACGCGTGCGCATTGTGGTCGTAGACGCTAATGATAATCCGCCCCAGTTTGAACAAGACAGCTACGCCACGTCCATATCTGGCAGTGCAGGGCCTGGGTTCTTCGTCACGCGTGTCGTAGCCACTGACCCAGATGAAAACGACGTCAGAAAATTGCGTTATTCGATCAGCTCTGGACAAGGTAAGGAATACTTTGACTTGGATCCCAGATCAGGCGTTCTGACCATCTCCAGACAAGCTGGCATTGAACGAGGCAAGGTTTATGACCTTGGTGTTGAAGTCACCGATGGTAAATCGATTGCGCGGACCAGCGTTCGGGTCGTGATCGGAGACACCAATGATCACAGCCCAGTGTTTGATCAACAGATATACACTGTAAATTTCTACGAGAATTACCCTCCTGGCACGTTTGTCACCATGGTTACCGCTACTGATAAAGACTCTGGTAACTTCGCGCGTGTGCGATATTCTGTTGACGATCTCGAGGCCGCGAAAAAGTTCAGCGTGGACGCTGAAACAGGGATGATATACAGCAGGCTCACCTTTGATCGCGAAAACTCGTCCCACGCCTTCACGTCTGTTCCTATCCGGGCCACTGACGGAGGTGGAAGGTTTGGATTCTGTACAGTGGAGGTATGCTATACTTGCCTTATAATGCTATTTCTAAAACCACTTATCCTTGAATTCTTTTTTTGTTAAGCTCAGTTTGCTATTGTCTTAAAAGAGCTCAGTCACGTCATTTTGGGTTATTTTGGCCACGTACAAGATTACCTTTAAATTGAGGGAAATCTGAAAAATAATTTACTCAGATAGAAAAGGACTTAAGAGATAATAATAAACCATAAACGAACAAGGATGGTTAAAGATGGAGAAGACTGACATTGATTACAAATGACAAACTTACGACGAAATTTGGGCTAAACTTTTCAGGATGCGCAATCCGTGGCGTAGCTCCTGTAAGGAAGCAATTCCTGTTGTTGTCGAAGGGCATTTCCAAAACTGACTTAGCAATTGAAGGTTGCGCAAAGCATGTCGTTATCGCTAAGTTGTTTATTAAAACGTCTCTCACTTTGTCAACAGGTTCAAATCTTAGACGAGAACGACAACCAACCAAAGTTCGAGCTCCCGCGATACGAGGTAACTGTTCAGCGTGCAACCCCAGTCGGCACTGATATCCTAATGACGTCAGCGAACGATGCAGACACCGGAAGTAACAGTGTGCTGACTTACGTCATTCTTGGCCATCAGACCCCGCCGGTGTTTGAAATCGAGGCAGACTCAGGGTTTATCAAAATAACTCAGCAGCCTGAAGAGAAGACCTACATGTTCCATGTCCTGGTGAAGGACGGCGGCAATCCACAGCTTCGGAACATGGTGTCTGTTTCTGTTAACGTTCTAAGCAAGAACGCGAAGATTTTGCAGTTTGAAAAGGCGGAGTATCGAGTCAGTGTACCTGAAGACGCCAACGTCAACTCTGTGGTGGCAACAGTGCGCACCTCGTTTCCAGGCAGCGCTCGTCCGCACGTCGGTTTAAAGATTATTCCTGGAAATTCACCCTCGTCGCGGGGAGAGAAGTTTATTATTGACGCTAGCGGTCAGATCACACTGAAATCTTCTTTGGATTACGAGACTTTGAAGAGATACGTTCTTGTCATCGAGGCCAATGCTTCTGCCATCTCTCAAGTCGCGCGCACTGTGGTTATCGTGTCAGTCACAGATGTAAATGATAACAAGCCGCATTTCGTGGCCAATCCATACAGGGTTAGTTTACCTGAGAATATCAAGGTTGGATCCAAAGTTCTGAGAGTGTTTGCCGAGGATTTAGACGACGCAAACAATGGGCAGATTCTGTACGATTTCACACACGTCAACAGGAGAGAATCCATGTTCTTTGCTATTGACAAACATACTGGTTGGATTACAACAGCGGCGCCACTCAATCGCGAACTCTCGGACTTCCTTGTCCTGAGCGTCCGCGCCACTGATAGAGGCGAGGTCACTCAGCTGTCGGGTCATACCGCTGTTCACGTGACCGTGCTGGATGTGAACGATTCTCCACCGAAGTTTTCCCAGGAAATCTTTGAGTTTTTCGTTCGTGAAGACGCCTTGATAGGACAAGAAGTTGGCACACTGTTGGCGAGGGATCAAGACTTGGACTCTGACATATACTTCTTTATCATGTCTGGTGATCCTCAAACTAAGTTTGCAATCGAGCAAAAAACGGGCAAAGTTTTTGTGCACACTTCGCTAGATCGCGAGACTGTATCGTCGTATAAGCTGAACGTGAGTGCGTCTGACGGTCTGTACACCAGCTTCGCCACTTTGAACATCACAGTACTAGATGCCAATGACAATCCTCCAGTTTGTACCCAGTCCATCACCATTGTTCATCTTAGCGAGGACGTGGCACCTGGTACCGAAGTGCTTGTAGTCGAGGCCACTGATCCAGACGCTGACGATGATGGAAAGTTGAGATACTCCGTGTTTGGTCAGGGAATAGGAGTCTTCACTATTGAGAACGGAACAGGTAGGTCACGCTGTCACGCCACCTCGTGCTATGTGGTGCGTTGTCCTATGGCTACGTTACATTTCGCAGTGTCAATAAAATAGGTGACTGATTTTCGGTATTCTAATTAAGTTAATAAACTAATTTCTTAGCGTGATTACATACATAGTTCACAGAGCACAGGTTTGGCCCAGAGTTTGCCACGTTCCGTTTTCCATCTTTTGCTCTTCTTTCTAACTGTTTGTTTGTCTTGTGTCCTGTTAGATTGACCTGATAGGTGTAATTAGCATTGGTCTTCGTTAAAATCTTACTCCTTGTCCAGATTCCCTTTCTTCATCTAAAAAGAGTAGCTTATCCGTTTCTTGAACACAATGATTAACTTTGGCTACAAGTACACGTATTCGTTCTTCTGCGTTTTGAAAGTTAACTACTGAAAACACAGAGGTACTATTGTAAAGCTTCCTTATTGCAATCATTCTCTCGTTAGGACGCCTAGTAACGGCGACGTCATTAGACCGCGAGGCTCAAGATATGTTTAACTTCATGGTGTCAGCGGAAGACCGCGGAGGACAGGCGTGTTTCAGCAATGTCACAGTCCTGCTGGAAGACATCAACGACAACGCGCCGTTTTTCACGCAGTTAGAGTACAGGAAGTCTGTGTACGAGGACGCGCGAATTAACAAGGTGTTGCTTCAAGTCAGAGCAGATGATGTCGACATTGGAAAGAACAGAAAGATCTCTTATTCTTTGTTGGACACAGTAGGCAATACATTTAGTATTGAATCTGAAACCGGTGTAATATCTCTGAAGAAGGCCCTAAACAGAGAAGACCAGGCGACGTATATGCTGACTGTGCAGGCTAAGGACGCGGGCGTTCCCTCCAAATCTGGCTCATGCGCTGTTGTGATTCAGGTCTTGAACATAAACGACGTGCCACCGGAGTTCACGGACTCTAGTTTCAAGGCAAATGTCAGCGAAGATGCTGCTATTGGAGCGAATATAACAACTATGATCGCCATCAGCAGGGAGGCTGCACAAGAAGAGATCTCCTACGAGATCCTACAAGGCCCAGATTCAGACATGTTCAAGATTGACAAGAAAACTGGAGTTGTTACCCTACAAGGCAGCCTTGATTTCGAGATAAGGAAGACCTATTCGCTGACAATTCAAGCCAGTGATGTTGGTCCACCAGTTCTCACGACAACCGCGTCATTGAAGGTGATAGTGACTGATGCTAATGACCACGCGCCCAAGTTTGGATGGGACCTGTACACCGCCAAAGTGGACGAAAACTCTCCTTCGGACACGTTCGTTCTCCAAGTTTTCGCCACTGACCTGGACAGTGGTCCTAACCGTGACATTCAGTATTCAATCGTGAAGGGTAACGAGGCTGGTAAGTTTAAAGTCGACCCTCTGAGTGGAATCATCACCGTTGATGGGCTTGTGGACCACGAAGCAGTGTCCAAGTATTCCATGACAGTACGGGCTCAAGATCAAGGTGTACCGCCGCTGTCCTCTGAAACCAAAGTTCACGTGACCATCAACGACTTGAATGATAACCCGCCGGAGTTTAGCAACACTAACTTCACGGTGTCCATAAGCGAGACAGCGCCAGTGGGGAAGACTGTCATCTTCTTACGGCCGCACGACCGAGATGGGCATGGTAACGGAGGTCCATTTACTTTCAGGAGAATACAAGGAGACGAGACGAAGTTTAGACTCCAGAAGAATGGAATTATAACAAAGGTTGGTCCTTTGGATCATAGAGACGGTGAACACAAATTTAAGATCCGCGTCTTCGACAGCGGCGAACCACCAAAATACACTGACAAGACTGTTACTATCTCAGTCGTGGAAGGCGTTACGCATCCTCCTGCCGTTGAACCGCTGACCGTGTACCTCAAGTTGTACGGCTCACAATTCAATGGGGGTGTCATTGGGAGCGTCAAAGGGAGCGATAGTGATGGGGACCTTCTCAGTTATTCAATTGTTGCGCCTCGTGCAGGTAGCCCTTTCACCATAACAACGGATGGAGTTATAAGTGCTTTTTCAAACGTCCCAAGCCAAATCTACCGGCTAAATGTCAGCGTCACCGATGGAAAGTACTTCACGTACGCTCCAGTGGAAATTCTCGTGTCTGATATTACTGAAGACATCTTGACTCACTCTCTCACCCTCCGTCTGTCGGATCTAGGGCCTGGAACTTTCGTTGAAAATAACCTGGCAATTTTCCGAGATTACCTGGGAGTGCTACTGAATGTTCCCGCTGTTAATGTCCATATATGGAACCTTCAGTCCTCAGAAAGCAGTTTGGATGTTGTATTTGCGGTCATGAAGCGTGTCAAGGTAGGTTCCTATTTACTCGGCCTTCCATAGGAAAGCTTAAGTCTTATTTCAGTGGTTGTTCAGTGAAAATCGAAGATTCATCGGAAATACGAGAATTATTTCCCGAAAACCACTCTTGTTTCCCTGTTCAATTTGTTCACAGTCGACTGCTGCGTTAGCCATTATAGCTACTAGCAACTCATTTGGCGCCTTTTTTTCGATAGGGCTTCTTTGCGTCTCAGCACGTCTCACACAAGCTGAACTCGTCCCGCGGTGACTTTCAAAGAAAAGTAGGAGTGAAGGTGGGGTACATTGGAGTGAGCCAGTGCCATCTGATGCACTGCCCGGAAAATTATGAATGCCAGACAGTCTTCAAACCACAGAACAAGCAAATACGGATCATGTCTGAACGGACCACGTTCATATCATACGAGCATTCTAGGAGTCACGCTTGCATGTGTGACCGTGACATAGGTAAGCGAACACTGAAGGACTCGTTTGTCTGTGACCGTGCCTGTTGTAAGTAACGCGCGGTATTTACACTACGTGAAACTTTTTGTCAGGGAGAGGCCATTGTTTTGAGAGTAGGGGGAGGGTTAGGAAATTATCTGGGGTATGAAATTTTTTTCTCACCTCTAGGTTCCACCTGATTTTTAGGTGGGCAATAGCTTGTACAAGAATCAAACACAAGACTTAGATGGTAGAAAACACTTGCTCGAGTTTTTTTGTTCCCATGGCTCCCCTTGCACGTTTCAGATGACCAATGTTTAACAGCGTCTTATTACATGCTTATTGATACTGTTAGCGACAACGTTTTGAAGCCTTTCTCACCGTATGTTCAATCTCTTCGGCATATTTGTGGAGGTGGCGTGGCCCAGTGGTTGGGTCGCTGGATTTGTAATCCGGAGGTCCCGGGTTCAAATCCTTCTCCCTGTCATTAGATGGATTTGTCTTTGGTGGTCCCCGATTCAACTCCTCCACGCTTTGTAAATAGCCAACTGGTCAGTCTCCCGCCAGTTGGGGTTTTTAACAAGTTTCTGTTTAATTTACAATATTTGTTTGCTTCTTTCAGTGTCCCCAATTAGTACAGCCGTACTAAACACTTCGACACTTTAAATGATTTATTTGAGTTATTTATAAAAAAGTTTTGTGTGGCCGTATTGATGCGTGAGACTGGGTATGTCGATTTCTCCGTACGTTTCGTTGTATTAATCACGCTCCGCTCTGTTCTAGGCTGTGGAAGTACTGGTGGAAAATGCGCGACCAATCCCTGCCCGGCTGGTTACAAATGCACAGACTTTTCGCAAGGATTTCAGTGCAAGTGCGTGGATTCATCTAAATGCGTTTTAGAGAAGCAGGGCTGTGAGGACAGGTTATGTATCACAGGTATGTAGTACACTCTTCTTCCCACGATTCATGTTTTAGTTTTGTTTTATGGAGTTTAACTTTTTCACGTGTTTACTTTTCAGTAAAGTTTGTTTGAAAGCACTTCATATAATCGTGCCTAATCAATCACATGAATGCAAATAACTGTGTGATTAAGCGAAAGAGGTGTTTTGTTTCGCTTGAAGTCCAACCAGACAATCAAAACCAACTTTGTCCGAGTCGAAATACTAAAGGCTGGTTTTCACCAGGCTAGCGCATACGCATAAGCAATATACGCGGACTTTCGTAACAAAAAACGCTAATTATCAGCATCTTACTGCGTTCCAGTACTCTTACTGGATGTTTATGTTTATACGCCAGTGAAAACAACCCTCAATATCAAGCAGTGTAGTTATTTTAGGAAACCTGTCTTTAGTAAAAACCACATTCCCTCAAGAGTAGATGAGAACGAGTAGGTAAAGGAGGAAAGCTAGAGACTAACAGACTTGTCTGATATTTTCTTGTTTATCAGGTAACAAAGCCATGACATTCGGTGGTGATTCGTACATCCGTTATCGATTAAAAGAATCATTTAATGAGCCCTCCCGCTCCATCAGCCTCGCTCTCAGGACCGCCGAACCCCAAGGAACACTAGTGTTCGCCGCTGGACAGTATGACTACAGCATCCTGGAGGTTTGTTCCATGCTTACTGATTTTAACAGACAGTTAAATCACCGGACGTTACTGTATAAAAGGAAACTACGGCCGTTTCTTTTATTTTAACACCACCTTTCTCGTTCCAGATTGTGAACGGTCACCTGCAGTTACGCTTCGATTTCGGCAGCGGAGCCGGGGTGGTGAGCCTAGACTGGGCGCAAGTGGATGATGAGAAATGGCATCACGTGACAGTCATGCGGCAGGGTAACCACGCCACCCTCATCCTGGATCAAGGACGTCATCGCGCCTGGAACAAGTCTCCAGGAAAAATGAGAATCTTGAATCTGGATGACAACGCCATTTATTTTGGCGCCAAAGTTGTGAGCTCCAAGACCAGGCGAAGGGATATAGGTAACGAAAATTATTGTGTCTATTTACTAAATGGTTTTAATAGACTTTGTTCGTGTAAGCGGTTTGTTGCCCCATTTCAGACCATGTGATGATACTCTTGAGAATTCGTGCTTTCAAATTTTCAAATAGTCGTGTGTATGCAGGAATATTTTTTTGAAGGATAAGAGAACCACTCTTAATAGATAATATCACGTGGTCTGCAATGGAAAACAAATCGCCCATGCTAAGAAGGTCTATATGGCCTGAACAACTTGCAAATCAGCAAGTCGGTTTCTAAGGCTATGACAACACGAGTACAGAAATATAACTGGTTTACAATGGTTTTGCAAGGAGTAATTATATGTTGATTTGGGATGCGTTTCTTTAAATAGAAATTAAATACAAAGTTGCATTAATCATACATTTATATTGCATCTTTGTCTTCTTTGTCGCTTTTTAATTTGAAATATCCCTATTTAATTTCATTTAAACAATAGTTTCATTTCTTTTTTATTGTTTTCCCTGTAGCCTTGTGTGTTGTCATTATTTCTCAATTTATATCGACTGCAGTTTTTTTCCTTTAATTTGTCAGATCAGCCACTCAGCTAGATTAGCCTCTATTGTTATTCTGGGTGAAATGTTTCCAGCTATGGTCTTGTATTCCTACACTATAACAATTTTTCATTTACGTTGTAAACTGGAGGTAAATGAACGTGTGTGGTGTCCACTCTGTCGGTTTTTTCAAGAATTACTTATTTTACTCATTGTACTGGACATCTTTAGCACCGCCTTTGCAACGAGTAGTAGTTCTTGAAACTTCAGAAAAATATTAAGAGTTTCATTAAGAAGTTCAGCACCCCAAAAGAAAGACTATTACTTTTCGGACATGAATGATAGTGTGCCTAATTAAAATGACCTTATTTTGTGGCTCTGCAGATCTATTAGTGGAGAATGGTTTCAAAGGTTGCTTGCAGAACTTGAACCTGAATGGCGAGGATCTTCCCATGTCTGGCTCAAACAGCCACGTTGCCGCCGAACCATACAACACAACACCAGGTTGTCAAGGCGACATCGACAACAGCTTTTGCGCAAGCGCTCCATGCCTAAACGGCGGAACCTGCAGGGTTGATGGCTTTACCTGCGATTGTCCAGAGGGATTCAAGGGAGATACGTGCGAGCAAGACACCAGGCCCTGCACGTCCAACCCGTGTGCAAACAACGCGAATTGCACAAATGAAGGCGATGACTACAGGTGTCACTGCATCGCTGGATTTTCCGGAAAGAATTGCGACGAAGGATTTCACTGCAATCGCTGGCCATGCAAGAACGGAGGTTCATGTCAAGGGAAGAAGGACGGGTCAGCCATCTGTGTGTGCTCGCCAGGTTACACGGGTCCCGACTGTTCCCAAGATGTGGATGAGTGCGCCAGCTCGCCTTGTCAAAACGGAGGCTTTTGTGTAAACACACCGGGAAGCTTCGTATGCAACTGTTCCACCAGCACACATGGAGGAAGGCTTTGCGAACAGGTGTTGGCTGATGTTGAAGCCCGACGCGGCTGGCCACTGGGACAAACTGAAATCATTGGTATTGCTGTGGTGCTGGCTGTTCTTTTGCTGATTGTATTCCTCGTTGTAATTTTCCTTCGACGGCGAGCAAAGAGAAGACGAGACATGCGCGCTCAAGATGAAGCTGCCAAGCCTGCGGTTCTTAAAGTCTCCCCACCCGTGGTAGGCTCAGAGGTGGCATCTCCTGAGCCCCCCACACCTCCTCCGAGGGAAATCCATGGTTACAACGTGGACGACCTCGGCATGCCTCCAGGTTATGACGCAGAGGACTCATGGCGCAGGCGCGAGAAGGCCCGCAAAGACTTTGGCACCATGAAGACGCTGAATTCGTTATCAGATAACAACCTCCCTGGGTATCAGTGGGATTACACGGATATCCCAGCTGACTTGGTACCGAGAACTCCCTTGTCCAAGGAACATTCTGGCAGCTTCGATGGTGCCTCGGCGTGTGCCTCATTTGCCCCTGAAGTGCCGCAGAGGCCGTCTAGTTTTAGATCCTCGCAGGGGTCCCTTGATGTACCCGAAGTTCCCAAGAGACCAAGGAACTATAAATGCTCCGAATCAGAAGATGGATACCCGGACGTCCCTCATGTTCCTAAAAAACCCATGGAATATCTTAACCCGAAGGGTAAATCCGCCTCGAGGTACTCAATGGATTCTCGGTACTCCGAATTTTCAGACGCTACTGACCTTGATCCAGACATCTTCAAGGGCCGATTTCCACGCCCTCCTCGGGAGCCTTATCCCGAGAGCTTGGACCAGCATCCAGTGGGATCCTATGCGCCGACCCTGACGACTCGCGGGTCTGAACTGGGGAGTATAACAGACGGCATGTACTCTGAGGACGATTTAGAGCAGGTTTACCTCGGCAACAGGATGGAGGCGTGCGATGATTCACCTGAAAACTCGTACCTACATTCCGAGAACTGCTCTGAAGATGAGGACGAAGATGATCAAGACGGCAGATACGCCTGTGGCTCACCGCCCGATCCGGACTTTCATATCGCTTTGCAACGAGAGATCAAGGAGATGATGAACGAGCTTGAAGAACTAAAAATGGAATCTGAACTTTGATATAGCGCTAACTGCAAACTTAACAATTCATGATTCTGCAAAGAAAGTGCACCTTTGTTCTAGCAGTTTACAACGAAGGTTACAAAAACCGATGCAAAAAAATAGTCCTTCCTAAATAGATATTCTCTATATAACATGAAAACCCTTGGTTTTTTGCCACTATTTGGCGGACTCAAACACTCAGTTGTGTTGCTGCTCCACTAGAGAGCGGGTTTCCGATGCCAGTTTTGTATGAAACTTTCTTTTCTGTGCCAAATTTACCAAAAAATCAGTCTTTTTCTCAGGTATTCGGTTGCGTTATAATCAATTTGGCAAAGCAATTTTTCGCGCAATTCTCTTGTTTTGTTTAAATTGAATGAAATCACATGCAAGCATGTTGAGAGCTGTTTCGTTCTGAATCTTTCTGTTGCTGTCACAAAAGCCATTGGCAACCCGATCTCATTTTATAATGTTTCGGTATAAAAAGCAGGAGAAAACGTCAGAAGAAAGTAGACAGAGTGTTTAAAAAATTGAGGGGTTTTTGAATCAACAGATTGCAGACTCGAAGAGTTTGATATATTTCCAGCGAAAATGTTGTCGGTTTTAAAGGGTAACCTTGTAAAAACGGTATAGATGTTTTATATCTGGTTTTAACTTGGAACACACAAAAAAATATACTCAAAAGATTCTATAGCCAATTATTAGGTCGTTTATTTTGAATTTTGAAAGAAAAAAGGTACAGCCGTTTTGAGGCGTTAAATTATTTTCATAATAACTGTTGACAGTTTTTAATTGAAGAATTCTTAGTTTTGTATATTGCCCACTCATGTTTTTTAGCCAATTTTTTTCATCAATCGTGTTTTGGAATAATATTTAAAAATCTTGTACTGTACAGGACAAGTTTTATGGTTAAGAGTTTAAACGTTGTTCATATGTTATTTAACAAAATTTAAAAACGAGCAGGGCAAGCACAATGCGTAGAAACGTGCTTGCCAAGAGATGTAATTTATTTTTTACTCGCACTTGATACTGAAACGCTTTTGGCTCGACGTCAATTTAGTATCTTTCATAAAGAAATTTGTAACCATTTTAGGTCATAAGCTTAGTAATAAAAATGTTGAAGTCTAAACCTGTTTCTTTGCGGGAAAGTGGATAACACTTGCTTTATGACAATTGCATAGGAAACAGCCCGGGGGACACACCGTGCTCGTCGGAAATTTTGAAAAGAACCCCTAAGAGGCGCCAAGATCCTGTTCTGTGGGCGTGGCTTGAAATTGTTTTTAGCCCTTGTAGGTACCAATTCTAAAGCAACAACTAATCCCCAGTCATATTTTTTTTCGACTTAATACCCTATAAGGCACCACAAAAGTTCCCACTGTGGACCTTTTGAGGCTGAACACCCATGAGGTACCAAAACTGTATTTTTAAGCCTAAAAAGGTACAACGAGCACCAGAGTCTTTTTTTATCTGGGAGTTCCCCCAGGGGGACAGCAGTTCGGAGACCTTACGTGTCACTACCGCCCGTCAATTGAAGAGCAGGGTTTAGCTTTTGTACAAAGACCTCTCACGCCCGGCTCTCACGTTAAGATGATGAGCATTTAATTCCAGCCGGGAATTTGTAAGCCATGAAATCTTGATAAGCAGCGCATGAGAGAAAAATCTCGCTCTTGCACGTTCTTGTAAGTTTTCTTTCGCACAATTGCCGAGTTTCCCCGCAGTCGCGTCAGTAGAGAAGCTAAAGTTAAAATACCATTTATTTCACCACGGCGCAACATCAACACACGAATTTCCGCATGTTCGAGACCCAACTCGGAAACCAAAACAGAAAAAATACGAGCCCAACATTCAACACGCATGTTTTCAACGCGAAACCTTTCCTCTCTGACGACCGCGTCACAAGATAACGTGGTACTGAAGGAAAAAATTTGAAGAAGTTACTTTCAATTTTTGGGTGACCACTTTTAACTCTGACGGCTGTCAACGGCTTTGGCCTCAGCGTAGGACTCAAGTATTTCTGAATTCTATTTGGTCTAGCGAACTGATATCATTTACAGTCAGTGTGTTCAAGTTCGAAGAACGCAAGCTAATTTATATATCAGTAGGTTCTAAATTCAGTGTCTGAAAAAAATACGCGCGGCCGAGCTCATCAAACGCCTGGAATATCTATGTATTTTGAGTTACTATCCTATCCGATAATCATGTTAAAAAAGGAAAAAAAAATGTTTTATTATTTGTTGCATATTTTCTCGCTGACTCACATGTCTGCAAGCAGAACTCTGATTTTCGTGGAAACATTTCATTTGGTGTCCTGTTTGCCCGCGAACGCGGACAGATTTTCCCCTGTAAACATGGTAAACACAAAGCCAAAAGAAGCATTTTATGACGTCACAACAAATTTATCAAGAGAGCGAGTTGGCACTAGATACCACAATTCCTTGCGCTAGCGGAACTTGTAATGTTTTCGGAAGCTTCCTTCGCTGACGCTGTAGTAGCCGGCACTTTTTGACACTTTTTTTTCGCGAGGATTTTATTGATTTTATTGATTTTATTGAACAATAGTGACCACTTAATTCAACTAAAGGCGCAATGGATGACAGGCATTTGGGGTCGCACTTAAAGACCAGTGAAAAGGTTTGTCAGTGCTTGCCGATTAATCATGTGTTGTGAATTCTCCCTTGTGAAGCTATGTTTGTTGAATGTTCCATTCTGTGTTCGATTTCAGATGAATTAGACTTATTTCGTTCGTTTTTTTTTTGGCTACGTCTCATAAAAGGAATAGTTAAAGTACTGTATAGCATGATACGTCGGACTAGGCGGTCAGTAAATAAGCGTATTTTATGGTAATATCTAGGAACGCGAAAAGTCACGAAAGGTGGATCGATTTGATGGTACAATTTTCACTGGTTATACATTTGCATTTTAAATCTCTTTTGAAGTCCAACGTAAATTGTCGCAGCCTGCATCACTTTGTAGAACAGCGATGAACTTGACTGAGTTTGAGATGTCGTATATTTCACGTAATTTGCCAATTTACAAGTCATTAAATTTGCGAAACGCTGAAGTAAACAATGCATTCGATATCGGAAAAAATATGAAAACTACGTAAGCTTACATGTAAGCTAAATTGTGGTGGGAGATAAATACCAAATTAGTCGCACGGTACTAGTAGAAATGAGAGAATCTAGTTGCTTTTCTGTATGTGTTGTTTTATACTGCAGAGGGCAATTTGAGTGAAATTTCTGGCTTGCTTGCCCCAAATACTCAATACAAGAAGTCTGAACTTCAGTAGCGTTTGCTCTCACTCTCTTCAGTGGTTGCTCATCTAGTGTTGTCTCTTGGCCATGAAGAGTGGACATCCAATCCCAAAGTTGTCAATGAAATGGAATCCAACAGAAATTCAATCAAATTCAAACCATGGAGGAAGGTTGATCAAGTTTGAGTCAAACACAATCAAACTTTCAATTGGAAACCAAACTCTTGATTGCTAAATGAAAGCTTCTATTTCAGGTGCCCAATCGTGATCTCTGATAAGAACGTACAATTTGTCAGATTTTGATCATATGTTCAAAACATATACTTGTACACAAAAGTGGAGATTTTTCCTTCAGCTGATTTGTGTATTTTCATGAAGACTAAAAGTTGCTCATAAGATTACGTATATAAGGGGTGGTGAATGGTAAATGCAAGACCATGCCAGATGATGAGACTTGCATATTTCTTAGTGAGCACGAGATATTTTGACCTCTTCAATTGCAAGACCGAAACTTCAAAATGTTTTAACTGAAAGCTCAAGATGTTCAGGTGCTAAGACGTCCAGATGTCAATAATATATCTGTACATATATAAAACAAACAAACAAATCGGTACTTTGAGACTTTCTAGCCTTGCAAAAAATTTAGACTGAGAGACAGCTTTGTGAAAAAATCAAAACTGCAAGATTCACATAACTGCTGAAAAAAACAAGACAGTGAGACCCGTCAAATTTG